>ERZ1023210.3-NODE-3-length-287612-cov-379.530163_pt1 | contig 287612 bp, 288 predicted proteins | sample MGYA00380446_ERZ1023210 | MGnify/ENA primary metagenome ERZ1023210 (study PRJEB33173, sample SAMEA4830300) | metagenome | study: EMG produced TPA metagenomics assembly of the PRJEB25223 data set...
TTAAAGATAAAAGACAGAAGAAGTAAAAAGAAAAGTGCGGAGAAAATTCTCCGCATTTTTTTATTCTATATCTGATACTTTGCTTGAGTATTTACTAAATTATTTGATTTTTATAGTGATAGCTGTGGTAAATAATTTTCAGTGATTCCAACAAGTTCTTCTATTGATATTAATTTTATCTTGCTGCTTTGAGGTAAAAGTGCGGTGAGATTTCTTGCTAAAATATCTTGTTTTAATATCATGCAATTCCCTTTACATTTGGCAAAATAATCAGGATATTTTATTGCCAATAACACACCGTCTTGCCACAGTACTACCGCATCTTTTTCTGTAATATATGAAAAATAGTCATCGAGTTCAGTTTTGGGATAATCTGATTGAGAAAATGTATAAAGCATAATATTCCTTAGAAAGTAAACAATTTTTCTGCTTGATTAAGCTTTTCTAGCAATAAAGAGCGGTTAATTTTTTCACAAGATAGGATAAGTTCTCTATTATCTAATTTAAATTTCTGCAAAGACGCTGTGCAGATAAAGCGTTGTTCTACATCATATAAATCTAATAATTTAAAGGTTCTAATGAAATCTTTTTGTTGAATGATTTCGGGTTGTTGGTTATCGATAAGATTTAATACGCCATCATTGATAAAAAATATCCCAATATCATTGGGTTCACAAAAAGCTGTCGCGGCAAGAATTGCATCTAAGCCTTCTCGTGAAATGGATGTGCCATGTGGAGATGTGCGAAATAAAAAGGCTATCTTCATAGGGTTATTACTCGATCTGCGTTTAAACTTGCTGCTATAAATTCTCCAAGACCTGCAATTATAAATCCCTCTGCAAGATTGTAGTGAGCTGTAGTTGGTGTAGTTAAGTTATCAACAACACCTCGTCTTTGAGATGCCGCAACACATAAATGCAAAGGAACATTGTGGGTGATGGAAAACATTTGCCAATGTTTTTGTAAATTAACTTCATCATTGGCTGGATACACTAATGCATTTCCGTTACTCACTCCATCTTGAAAGAAAAAAATCTGTGAGATTTCGTGTCCTTTTTTGATTAAGGCATCTGCAAATTGATAAGCTAAAAATGCCCCTTGTTTTCCGTAAATAGGGCTTTTGACGGCGATAACATAGCGCATTATTCTTGCTCTTGTTTGATTTGGCGGATGTACAGGTAAACCGTATGTCGGGAAATATCTAAGCGTTCTGCGACTAAATTAATCGCATCTTTAATATCAAAAATGCCTTTTTCGTAAAGAGAAAGGACGATTTGTCGGTTTTTAGTATTATTGGCAACAGCGCGATCCGTATTGACTTCTTCTATTGTTTTTTCAATAGTCTGCGCAACCAAGTCTTCCACTGAATTCGCAAAGTTCACTGAAGATGTTTCATTCGTATGCTCCGTTGGCATAAAGCATTGCAAAAATTGAGACATGGGTACATCTAAATTGATATTGATGCAAAGCAAACCAATAATACGTTGAGTTTTATTACGAATGGCAATAGTAACTGATTTCATCAGTACGCTGCCTTTTGCTCGTGTAAAATAAGGCTTTGAAACACTTTCGCTTTGCATATTTCGGAGCGAACGTAAGGCAAGATCGGTGATTGGCGAACCAACTTGCCGATTAGTGTTATGTCCGTTGGCAATACAAATAGCAGAATGTTCAATATTTTCCAGAGAATGAAGCACTATTTCGCAGTGCTCGCCAATCAGCGCGCTGACACCATCAACGACTGCTTTGTAGGAATTTATGATAGCCTGATCTTCATCAGTGAAAGGATATTTATCGTTTAATGTCATAGCGTTAGGTTAAAAGTGCGGTAAAAATTCCGCTCGTTTTTTATAATAAAAAGCACGCGTTAAAGAACGCGCGCTATTAAACTTATCCATTATTTTTCAGATTTCGGATTGACGTCCAATACTTCCACATCAAAAATTAATGTTGAATTTGGTGGAATAGATGCACCAGCACCTTGTTCGCCATAGCCTAATTCAGGTGCAATAACTAATTGAATTTTTCCGCCTTTTTTCACTAATTGAAGACCTTCAGTCCAGCCTTTAATTACTTGATCAAGTTGGAATTCTACAGGTTGTCCGCGCTCGACAGAGCTATCAAATACTTTTCCATTTGGTAATTTACCCGTGTAATGTACTTTAACGGTATCCGTTGATTTGATTGTATCGCCTTTACCTGCACTTTCAATTTTATACATTAAACCAGATTGCGTCGTTTTTACATCTTTCCCTTTAGCAAATTCAGCACGGAATTTATCGCCTTCTTCTTTTGCTTGTTTAGCAATCGCTTCTGCTTTTGCTTTTGATGCAGCCACTAATTTTGCTTCAATAGATTCTAAGGTTTTTTGGATTTTTTCATCTTTACGAACATCCACTTTGCCTTCTAAAGCATCTTTTAAGCCATCTAAAATACGCGCATTATCATATTTAATGACTTCTTTGTGGGAATCAACAAGATCTTTCATTTGACTGCCCATTAACGTACCTACTGCATAAGATGCCGCTTTCTCATCGAATGTGTTATCTTCTGCAAAAACTTGGCCAGAAATCACCGCACTTACCATTAATGCTGCAATAGATAATTTTTGAATTTTTAACATATAAGTTAATCCTTTATAATGAATGGAATAATACAGGGAATAGATTAAATGGCTTTCTATCTATTCTCAACTTTTTTTTAGAATTTAGAGAAAATTTATGCAAATTCAACAAATGTTAGAAAATCGCATCGAAGAACTTGAAATGAAAATTGCATTTCAGGAACAGTTATTAGATGAATTAAATCACGCTTTAGTTCAACAGCAATTTGATATAGATAAAATGCAAGTCCAATTGCGTTATATGGCAAATAAATTAAAAGACTTTCAACCGTCTAACATTGCAAGTCAATCTGAAGAAACGCCACCGCCCCATTATTGATTTTTGCAATAAATTCGTACAAATGAAAAGGGCGCTTAATGCGCCCTTTAAATTACATTCTCAAATAATAATCAGCTAAATACTTGCCTGCTTATGCAAAGTATTTTTCCAAATCGTCGCTACCGCCAATGTGTTTACCACCGATAAACACTTGTGGAACAGTAGCACGACCTGAAACTGCACGTACGCTCACGATTGTTGCATCGTGACCTAATATGATTTCTTCAAAGCTTAAGCCTTTATCGTGTAAAAGTTGTTTTGCTTTTGCACAGAAAGGACAGCCAGGTTTTGTAAAGATTGAAATAGACTCTTGCACTTGGTGTTGTGGTGCAAGGTATTTCAACATAGTGTCAGCATCGGATACTTTGAACGGATCGCCTGGTTCGTTTGGTTCGATAAACATTTTTTCAACTACGCCGTTTTTCACAAGCATAGAATAACGCCATGAACGTTTACCGAAGCCTAAATCTTCTTTACCAACTAACATACCCATGCCTTCGGTAAATTCACCATTACCATCTGGAATGAAAGTGATGTTTTCAGATTTTTCATCTTCTTTCCATGCGTTCATTACGAAAGTATCATTTACAGATACAACAAGAATATCGTCTACACCGTATTTTTTGAATACTGGCGCTAATTCGTTGTAACGTGGTAAGTGTGATGATGAGCAAGTTGGAGTGAATGCGCCCGGTAATGAGAACACGATCACTGTTTTGTTATCAAATAACTCTGAGGTAGTTACATCAACCCATTTATCACCCTGACGAGTGCGGAATGTCACTTGAGGGACTTTTTTTCCTTCCATACTAGACATTGTTTTTTCTCCTATTGGTTGTTAATTTAAATTTTACGTGCTGTATTATAGGGAAAATTATGATATAGTCATAATCAATTAATTCTATTCTTTTAATTGAATTTTTCTATAGGGAAAATCTCATGAATATCCGTGATCTAGAATATCTTGTTGCCTTATCTGAATATAAACATTTCCGCCGTGCTGCCGATTCTTGTAATGTGAGTCAACCAACATTAAGTGGGCAAATTCGTAAGTTAGAAGATGAGCTTGGTATTATTTTGTTAGAACGTACTAGCCGTAAAGTGTTGTTTACTCAATCTGGGATGTTATTGGTTGATCAGGCTCGTACAGTTCTTCGAGAAGTAAAATTATTGAAAGAAATGGCGAGTAATCAAGGTAAAGAAATGACCGGGCCATTACACATCGGTTTAATTCCAACGGTTGGTCCTTATTTGCTCCCTTATATTGTGCCAATGTTAAAAGCGGCATTCCCTGATTTAGAAGTGTTTCTTTATGAAGCGCAAACGCATCAATTATTAGAACAATTGGAAACGGGGCGTTTAGATTGTGCTATCGTTGCCACTGTTCCAGAAACTGAGGCTTTTATTGAAGTACCTATTTTCAACGAGAAAATGTTACTCGCCGTATCAGAGCATCATCCTTGGGCTCAAGAAAGTAAACTTCCAATGAACCAATTAAATGGTCAAGAAATGTTAATGCTTGATGATGGTCATTGTTTGCGTAATCAAGCGCTAGATTATTGCTTCACTGCTGGTGCAAAAGAAAATTCCCATTTCCAAGCAACTAGTCTTGAAACTTTGCGCAATATGGTGGCAGCGAATGCTGGTATCACTTTTATGCCTGAATTAGCGGTACTGAATGAAGGTACGCGCAAAGGTGTGAAATATATTCCTTGTTATTCGCCAGAGCCATCACGCACCATTGCGTTGGTTTATCGTCCTGGTTCGCCATTACGTAATCGTTATGAGCGTGTGGCAAGTGCGGTCAGCGATGAAGTTAAATCTATTCTAGATGGGTTGAAATAATGGCTGGTGTTCGTGCTGTTCAAAAAGAAAAGACTCGTCGCGCTTTAGTGGATGCAGCATTTAATCAACTTAGCGCAGAAAAAAGTTTTTCTAATTTAAGTTTACGAGAAGTGGCGCGCGAGGCTGGTATTGCGCCTACCTCTTTCTATCGCCATTTTAGTGATATGGATGAACTTGGCTTAGAAATGGTGGATGAAGCAGGTTTGATGTTGCGCCAATTAATGCGTCAAGCGCGTAAACGTATTGATGCGGGCGGTAGTGTTATTTCTGTTTCTGTGGATACATTTTTTGAATTTATTACTAATAGCACGAACGTTTTTCGCTTGTTATTACGCGAAAGTTCAGGCACTTCTCAAGCTTTTCGTACTGCGGCAGCACGCGAAATTAAGCATTTTGTTGATGAGTTAGCAGAATATATTTCCTACAAACATCAATATTCGCAATATGTTGCTTATGTTCAAGCGGAAGGCATCGTAACAATCGTATTCACTGCAGGGGCGAATGCTTTAGATATGAGTAAAGCTGAGCGTGAGCAACTTAAAGCTCGTGTGATTTTGCAGTTGAGAATGCTTGCAAAAGGTGCTGATTTTGCAGCGAATAAGGAAAGAGGCAAGTAAGATAGTTTATATCTAGCCTATTAGTTTTCTCTTTGTGCTTAGGTATTTGCTATCTTTTATTCTTCCAAGTTATTTTTCATACCAAATTTTATTTATATAAAGGGTAATAAATCCTGATGGCGTTTCTACCCGCACTTCGTCGTCTAATGTTTTTCCGATTAAAGCTCGAGCAACTGGGGAATCAATGGATATCCAATTTTTCGCAGGGGCAAATTCATCACAACCGACGATACGGTATTGCTTAATTTCACCTTCTTCATTTTCTAATTCCACCCACGCACCGAAGAAAACTTTTCCCTCTTGCTTTGGGTTGTAATCGACAATTTGTAGCACTTCCAATCTTTTAGTTAAAAAACGCACGCGGCGATCAATTTCACGTAAACGACGTTTACCATAAATATATTCGGCATTTTCGCTACGATCGCCTAGCGCAGCTGCATCTGAAACGGCTTGAGTGACTTTTGGGCGTTCTTCTTTCCACAAAAACTTGAGTTCTTGGTCAAGCACAAGCCAGCCTTGACGGGTAATATAATTTGATTTTGCCATAATAAAAATAAAAGAAAGTTTTTTGAATTATATTTGAGCCAGCCCACTAAAACCAGTATTCTATCTTCGTTTTTTTATAATAAAGAAGTACGACAATGTTAAATCAACAAATTAGCCAAATTATTGCGGCAGAATTAACCGTTCAACCCCAACAAATTCTTGCTGCCATTCAATTATTAGATGATGGCAACACCATTCCATTTATCGCCCGTTATCGTAAAGAAGCCACAGGGGGCTTAGATGACACCCAGCTTCGCCATTTTGAAACCCGTTTAATTTATTTACGTGAATTAGAAGAACGTCGTCAAACCATCTTGAAATCTATTGAAGAGCAAGGAAAATTGACCGATGAATTGCGTGACAAAATTCATGCGACACAAAGCAAAACCGAATTAGAAGATTTATATTTGCCGTACAAACCTAAACGTCGCACCAAAGGGCAAATTGCCATTGAAGCTGGTCTTGAGCCATTGGCTAATTTACTTTGGAATGAGCCAAAAAATGATCCAGAATCAACCGCACTTTCCTTTGTGGATGCTGATAAAGGCGTGACAGACACCAAAGTAGCCCTTGATGGTGCACGCTATATTTTAATGGAACGTTTTGCTGAAGATGCAGGTTTATTAGCGAAAGTTCGTGATTATTTAGCAAAAAATGCCGTTATCGTATCAAAAGTGATCGAAGGCAAAGAAACGGAAGGCGCAAAATTCCAAGATTATTTCGATCATCAAGAATTATTGAAAAATGTGCCTTCTCATCGTGCATTGGCTATGTTCCGTGGACGTAATGAGGGCATTTTACAATTAAGTTTAAATGCTGATCCTGATGCGGAAGAAGGAAGTCGCCAAAGCTATTGTGAAGAGATTATTCGTGATTATTTAGATGTGCGTTTCACGGGACAGCCAGCAGATAAATGGCGTGAGCAAGTGATTTCGTGGACGTGGAAAATCAAAGTTTCGTTGCATTTAGAAACGGAATTAATGGCAAGTTTACGTGAAAAAGCGGAAGAAGAAGCCATTGATGTTTTCGCTCGAAATCTGACCGCACTTTTAATGGCGGCACCGGCTGGTGCGAAAAGTACTATGGGCTTGGACCCAGGCTTACGTACAGGTGTTAAAGTCGCGGTGGTGGATAACACAGGTAAATTATTAGATACCACTACCATTTATCCACACACGGGGCGTGAAGCTGAAGCACAAGTGGCGATTTTCAGCTTAATCCGCAAACATAACGTGGAATTAATTGCCATTGGTAATGGTACGGCTTCTCGTGAAACAGAACGTTTTGCGAAAGACGTGATTAAAGAAATTAAAGAAAATAAGCCACAAACCGTTGTGGTGAGTGAAGCTGGCGCGTCCGTTTATTCAGCTTCTGAATTTGCGGCAAATGAATTCCCGAATTTAGATGTATTTTTACGTGGTGCGGTATCAATTGCGCGTCGTTTACAAGATCCATTGGCAGAATTAGTGAAAATCGAACCGAAAGCCATTGGTGTAGGGCAATATCAACATGATGTAAACCAAACCCAACTTGCACGTAAACTCGATGCAGTAGTGGAAGACTGTGTAAACGCAGTAGGTGTGGATTTGAATACGGCATCCGCACCATTGCTCGCTCGCGTGGCTGGAATGACGAAAACCTTAGCGCAAAACATTGTGGTATATCGTGATGAAAATGGTCGTTTTGAAAGTCGTAGCGAATTGAAAAAAGTGCCACGTTTAGGGCCAAAAGCCTTTGAGCAATGTGCAGGCTTTATGCGTATTGCTGAAGGGAAAAATCCACTTGATGCTTCAGGTGTTCACCCAGAAGCTTATCCTGTGGTCGAAAAAATTTTGCAAGCTACCGCGCAATCTATTCAAGATTTAATGGGTAATGCGGGTGTGGTACGTCAGCTTGATGCAAAACAATTCATTGATGAGCAATTTGGTTTACCGACCGTCCAAGATATTTTCAAAGAGTTGGAAAAACCAGGGCGTGATCCACGTGGCGAGTTCAAAACCGCTGTATTTGCTGAGGGCGTGGAAGAAATAACGGATTTAAAATCTGGAATGATTTTAGAAGGAACAGTGACTAATGTAACTAATTTTGGCGCATTTGTGGATATTGGTGTTCATCAAGATGGTTTAGTGCATATTTCATCATTAAGCGATAAATTCGTGGAAGATCCCCTCCAAGTGGTAAAAACAGGCAACATTGTAAAAGTCAAAGTGTTAGAAGTGGATGTGCTGCGTAAACGCATTGCATTGACGATGCGATTAGATGAAAGTGCGGTCAAAAATGATAGCAAATCTGACCGCACTTTATCCGCAAGACCTCGTGGAAATATGCAACGAGAGGCGCGTAATTCAAGAGGTAATAATGCGATGGGCAATGCCTTTGCTGATGCACTAAAAAATTGGAAAAAATAACAAGTTATAGGGCGAAATTATTCGCCCTTTTTTTATCGTTTTCCTTTCCCGAAAAGCATCGCCAAAACGGCGATTTTTTGCTATAATCTCGCCCAATTTTTATTTACAAAAGAATGAGATAAATTATGTCAGAAACGACCAATGATAACTATGGTGCATCGAGCATTAAAGTATTAAAAGGCCTTGATGCGGTGCGTAAACGTCCAGGTATGTATATCGGCGATACCGATGACGGTACTGGTTTGCACCATATGGTATTTGAAGTGGTGGATAATGCCATTGATGAAGCCCTCGCTGGCCATTGTTCCGATATTATCGTGACAATTCACGATGATAATTCTGTATCGGTGCAAGATGATGGGCGCGGGATTCCTGTGGATATTCATCCTGAAGAAGGCGTTTCTGCAGCAGAAGTTATTATGACTGTGCTTCACGCAGGCGGTAAATTTGACGATAACTCTTATAAAGTATCGGGCGGTTTACACGGCGTGGGCGTATCTGTAGTGAATGCGCTTTCTGATAAGTTACAATTAACCATTCGTCGTCAAGGTCACGTTCACGAGCAGTTTTATCATTTAGGGGAGCCTCAATCGCCATTAACAGTGATTGGCGAAACAGAGGCAACGGGGACAACGGTTCGTTTCTGGCCAAGCTCAGATATTTTTGCTATCACAACCTTTGATTACAAAATCTTAGCAAAACGCTTACGTGAGCTTTCTTTCTTGAATTCTGGCGTATCTATTCGTTTAATCGATAAACGTGATGGATCTGAAGATCATTTCCATTATGAAGGCGGTATTCAAGCATTCGTAGAATATTTGAACAAAAATAAAAACCCAATTCATCCAAAGCCATTTTATTTTACCGCTGAGAAAGATGGCATCGGCGTAGAAGTTGCATTGCAGTGGAATGATGGTGTAAATGAAAACGTGTATTGCTTTACCAATAACATTCCTCAACGTGATGGCGGTACTCACTTAGCTGGTTTTCGTGGAGCTTTAACCCGTAGCTTAAATAGCTATATGGAAAACGAAGGCATGCTGAAAAAAGAAAAAGTGGCGACTTCAGGTGATGATGCACGTGAAGGTTTAGTGGCGATTATTTCAGTTAAAGTGCCAGATCCAAAATTCTCATCGCAAACGAAAGACAAACTCGTGTCTTCAGAAGTTAAAAGTGCGGTGGAATCTGCGATGAATGAAAAAATGCAGGAATATTTATTAGAAAATCCTGCAGATGCAAAAATCATTGTAAATCAAATTATTATGGCTGCTCGTGCGCGTGAAGCAGCACGTAAAGCGCGTGAAATGACGCGCCGTAAAGGGGCATTAGATATTGCAGGTTTACCTGGTAAACTAGCAGACTGCCAAGAAAAAGATCCTGCGCTTTCTGAACTTTACTTGGTGGAGGGGGACTCCGCTGGTGGTTCTGCAAAAGTTGGTCGTGATCGTAAAACTCAAGCAATTTTGCCATTGAAAGGTAAAATCTTAAACGTAGAAAAAGCACGTTTCGACAAAATGTTGTCTTCCCAAGAAGTGGGTACATTAATTACTGCTTTAGGCTGCGGCATTGGTCGTGATGAATATAATCCAGATAAATTACGTTATCATCATATCATTATTATGACCGATGCTGATGTGGATGGTTCTCACATCCGTACATTGCTTTTAACCTTCTTCTATCGTCAAATGCCTGAGCTGATTGAGCGTGGTTATGTTTACATTGCTCAACCGCCACTTTACAAAGTGAAAAAAGGAAAACAAGAACGCTACATTAAAGATGCGGATGAAATGGAGCAATATGAATTAACCCTTGCGTTAGATGGCGCAGAATTACATATTAGCGCAAATGCACCAGCAATGAATGCCCTTGTATTTGAGAAATTGGTGGCAGAATATAACAGCGTACAAAAACTTATCGGCCGTTTAGGTCGCCATTATCCAACTCCAGTGTTGCAAGGATTAATTTATCAGTCGCCAATTTCTGTTGAAATGATGAAAGACGAAAGTGCGGTGGAAAATTGGGGTAAATCTTTTGTTGAACAACTGACCGCAAAAGAAACAGAAGCGCATCAATATTCAGTGCGTACACAATTTAATGCGGAACGCCAAGTGTATGAAGCGGTGATTACTGTTCGTAAACATGGTATTGATACCGATTATTTCTTGAATTTTGATTTTGTTCACGGCAATGAATACGCGAAAATTGTTTCTCTTAATAAACAACTCAATGGTTTATTAGAAGAGGGTGCTTATGTTATTCGTGGTGAAAAAGTACAACCAGTACGTAGTTTTGAACAAGCCGTTGAATGGCTAGTGAAAGAATCTCGTAAAGGCCTTGAAGTACAACGTTATAAAGGACTTGGGGAAATGAATGCAGATCAACTTTGGGAAACCACAATGGATCCAAATTCACGTCGTATGTTGAAAGTTTCTATTAAGGATGCTGTTGCAGCAGATCAACTCTTCACGACCTTAATGGGAGATGAAGTTGAGCCACGTCGTGAGTTCATTGAGCTGAATGCGTTAAGAGCAAATTTGGACGTGTAAATTTCGTCTATTTATATTCATGACTGAAAGGGCATTTAGATGCCCTTTCTTTGTTTATCTTATTATTTCATATGAGGATTACTATTGGTTTTTTGAACTTAAGTGAGTAAACTAAATGCACTCATTTTCTCAACGGAGAACCTTTATGAAACCTTATCTTATCGCCCCATCAATTCTTTCTGCCGATCTTGCACGTCTTGGCGATGACGTACAAAACGTACTTAATGCAGGCGCGGATGTTATTCATTTTGATGTTATGGATAATCATTATGTACCTAATCTCACTTTTGGGCCTGCAGTATGTCAAGCTTTACGTGATTATGGCATTAGCGCACCGATAGATGTGCATTTAATGGTAAAACCAGTCGATCGCATTATTCCCGATTTTGCTAAAGCAGGTGCGAACTACATCACTTTCCACCCAGAATCTAGCGAACATATTGACCGCTCTTTGCAGCTTATTCGTGATTGTGGTTGTAAATCTGGATTAGTTTTTAATCCTGCGACGCCCTTGAGCTATTTAGATTACGTTTTAGATAAAGTGGATGTGGTTTTATTAATGTCAGTGAATCCTGGATTTGGCGGACAATCTTTTATTCCGGCAACGTTGAAGAAATTACAACGGGCTCGTAAGATCATTGATGAAAGTGGTTATGACATTCGTCTTGAAGTAGATGGTGGAGTGAAGGTTGATAACATCGCAGAAATTGCCGCGGCAGGTGCTGATATGTTTGTGGCAGGTTCTGCAATTTTTGGTAAGCCAGATTATAAACAAGTTATTGACCAAATGCGTACACAACTTGCGAGTGTGGGCAAATAACTATCATTTTAATGAAATGTGATTGCAATAGAACAGAGAAAAACAATGAACACACAATTTAAACTTATTGGCTTTGATTTAGACGGCACCTTGGTAAATAGCTTGCCTGATTTAGCGTTATCCGTAAATTCTGCCTTGGCTGAATTTAATTTACCGCAAGCGCCAGAAGAATTAGTTTTAACTTGGATCGGCAATGGTGCACCTGTATTAATTGCTCGAGCGTTAGATTGGGCGAAAAAACAAACAGGAAAAGTGCTAACTGAAACAGAGGTTAAGCAAGTAACAGAACGTTTTAATTTTTATTATGGCGAGAATTTATGTAATGTCAGCCGCTTGTATCCAAATGTAAAAGAAACTTTAGAAATCCTGAAAGAAAAAGGCTATGTCCTAGCAGTTGTTACCAATAAACCCACAAAACATGTTCAACCTGTGTTGGCAGCATTTGGCATTGATCATTTATTTAGTGAAATGTTAGGTGGCCAGTCTTTACCTGTCATTAAACCACATCCAGGTCCGCTTTATTATTTATGCGGAAAATTTGGTTTTGAACCACGCCAAGTGCTTTTCGTAGGCGATTCTAAAAATGATATTATCGCAGGCCACGCTGCAGGCTGTGCAGTTGTTGGTTTAACTTACGGCTACAATTACAATATCCCTATCACTGAATCCAATCCAGATTGGGTGTTTGATGATTTTGCCCAGCTATTAAGTATTCTTTAAGTTTTCCATCTAATAAAAAGTGCGGTTAATTTTTACCGCACTTTTGTTATCTACTTAATTGATTTTAAAGAATGTTTGAAAATTCTTCTAACATTTCTTTTGGCCATACGCTTGATTGCACTTCACCGATATGTTTTTTACGAAGTAAAAGCATCGCTAAGCGAGATTGACCGATACCACCGCCGATAGTTAATGGCAATTTCCCGTTTAATAAATCTTGGTGCCAATCCATTTTTAAATGGTCTTCATCGCCTGTTAAGCCAACTTGTAAGCGTAATGCACTTTCATCTACGCGGATACCCATTGAGGAAAGTTCAAAGGCTTTGCCTAATTGGTCGTTCCATACCAAAATGTCGCCGTTTAAACCTTTGTAGCCATTTTCAGATTCTGTTGTCCAGTCATCATAATCTGGTGCACGACCATCATGAGGTTTGCCATCTGAAAGTTTGCCGCCAATCCCGATTAAGAATACTGCACCGTATTCTTTACAAATTGCGTTTTCACGCTCTTTACTGCTTAAATCTGGATAGCGTTTTACTAAATCTTCGCTATGCATAAAGGTAATCTGTTTTGGAAGAATGGAAGGAATATCAAAACGTGCTTCTACGGCTAATTCTGTTAAACGAATAGCACGATAAATAGAATTTACTGTTTCTTTTAAGTATGCAAAATTACGACGACCTTCAGGAATCACTTTTTCCCAGTCCCATTGATCTACATAAACAGAGTGCGTGGGATCAAGAGAATCTTCATCGGGACGCAATGCTTTCATATGAACAAACAAGCCTTCGTCTTCTTTAAAGTTGAAACGAGCTAATGTATGGCGTTTCCATTTCGCAAGAGAATGCACAACTTCAAATACGGCATTTGGAATACATTTCACATTAACCTGTACGGCTTTTTCAATGCCTGATAGGTTATCTTGCATTCCGTTACCCACTTGGCTCAAAATTGGGCCTTGCACTTCAATAATGCCAAGTTGCTCAATAAGATTTTGGGTAAAAGTGTTCTTCACAAAGCTGATTTCTTGTTGTTGTAAAATAAATGTCTTTTTCATTTTGATAACCTTTTTTAACGAGGAGTAATATTTTTGAGTATTATTCAGTAAATAATGATTTTATTTCAAGTATTTTATTTACTTTCTTTTCTTGGTTAAATATCATCTAATTCATTGTGAAAAAATTAAATAAAATCTAAAGGAGGAAGTTTTATGCACAACATTGATAGTTTAGATCAAAAAATATTACGTGTACTCACTAAAGATGCGAGAACACCATACGCAGAAATGGCTAAAAATTTTGGTGTTAGTCCAGGAACGATTCACGTTCGGGTCGAAAAAATGCGTCAATCGGGCATTATTAAAGGCACAAAAGTAATTATTGATGAACGTAAATTAGGCTATGATGTATGTTGTTTTATCGGCATTATTCTAAAAAGCGCAAAAGATTATGAAAAAGTGATCAAAAAGCTAGAAAGTTTTGATGAAGTAGTCGAGGCCTATTATACAACGGGCAATTACTCGATTTTCTTAAAGGTGATGACACACACAATTGCAGAATTACATTCCGTTTTGGCGACCAAGATTCAGTTAATTGATGAAATTCAATCCACTGAAACCTTGATTTCAATGCAAAATCCAATTTTGCGAGATATTAAACCTTAAGAACATAGAAAGTGCGGTGAAATTTTTATTCAAATTTATCTTGGTGTTTAAATTTCAATAAATCTCTCCGCTCTTTTTTATTTGGGCGACGATCAGGATGGGGCATTGAAAGGGAATTATTTTTTCTTGCCCACTCGATTTCTTCTCTTTTTTTCACGCTACTTTCGGTTTCTTGATAGAGTAATTGTGCTTCTGGCGCACCTCGGCGTTGATCGCTTAAGGCGATAATTTTTATTTCTTTTTCTTCGTTTCCCTGGCGAAGTTTTAACATTGCGCCCACTTCCACAATTTTACTTACTTTCGCACGTTGATTGTTGTAATGCACTTTACCACTTTCAATCATCGCTTTAGCAATGCTCCGTGTTTTGTAAAATCGGGCAGCCCACAACCATTTATCTAATCTGACTTCTTTTTCTGCCATTATTTTTTCCTTATTTTGATAAGACAAAATAGTACCACAAAGTATGCTAATGAACTGTTATTAAAAATTTTATTCTTTAATAGGATTTTTATTAAATGAAAAAAAATAAAAACAGGTTAATTTAAACATTTTTCAATAAAACAAATTTTATGTTAAAAAAACTTGAAAAATAGTCAAATTTTTGACAAGGTTGAGCGGTTTTCTTTTTTTAAGCTCAAGGAACAATTTATGCATAACGAAAACTTAAAAGAATTGACCGTTCGAGGAATTATCCTCGGTGCATTGATTACGGTAATTTTCACTGCATCCAATGTGTATCTCGGTCTAAAAGTGGGGGTGACATTTGCGTCATCTATTCCAGCGGCCGTCATTTCTATGGCAGTACTCAAATTTTTCAAAGATTCTAGCATTCTTGAAAATAATATGGTGCAAACTCAAGCATCTTCAGCAGGTACGCTTTCTTCGGTGATCTTCGTCTTGCCTGGTTTATTAATGATGGGCTACTGGCAAGATTTCCCATTCTGGCAAACGATGTTGATTTGTGCAGCTGGTGGTACATTGGGCGTGTTATTCACTATTCCATTACGCCGTGCAATGGTGGTAAATAGTAATTTACCTTATCCTGAAGGGGTAGCCGCTGCAGAAATTTTGAAAGCAGGTAATCATGCAGATGGCGACAGCGGTGTGAAAGATATTGCTTACGGTGGTGTTTTAGCAGGATTAGTGGCATTTTTAACTAATGGTTTACGCGTGATGGCTGATGGTGCAAGTGCTTGGATTCAAACAGGAAAAGCGGCGTTCCAATTACCAATGGGCTTTTCACTTGCCTTACTCGGTGCGGGTTATTTAATTGGTATCGTGGGCGGTATCGCAATGTTGATCGGTGTTATTTTGACTTGGGGTGTGGCAGTGCCATATTTCACAATGTCAGAAGATATTGCCGCGGATGCAAGTTTAATTGATTCTGCGATGACTGTTTGGAAAACCAAAGTGCGTTATATTGGTGTGGGTACAATTGGCATTGCTGCGATTTGGACATTGCTGATTTTAATGAAACCAATGATTGAAGGAATGGTTCATTCTTTCCGTATGCTGAAAGGTGGGCAAGAGGCATCAGAACATCGTATTGATATTGACCTTTCTCCAAAAACAATGATTTATATCTTAATTGCGACGGTTGCGCTAATTGTTATTTCATTACATCACTTTATTGCGGCGGCACCAATTTCGCCTGAGCTTTCCATTTTATTAGTGGTAGTTTGTACTTTCTTAGCGGTATTTATCGGCTTCTTTGTGGCAGCGGCTTCTGGTTATATGGCTGGTTTAGTGGGTTCATCTTCAAGCCCAATTTCTGGTATCGGAATTATTTCTGTTATCGTGATTTCATTAGTATTGGTGTCAATCGGTAATGCCTCGGGCTTATTTGAAACTGTAGATGGTCAGAAATTTTTAACCGCACTTACATTGTTTACGGCATCTATCGTAATCACTACAGCTTGTATTTCTAATGATAATCTACAAGATTTAAAAACGGGTTTATTAGTTGAAGCAACACCTTGGCGACAACAAGTTGCATTAATTATCGGCTGCTTTGTCGGTGCACTTGTTATTGCGCCAGTATTAGAAATCTTATATCACGCGTATGGTTTCAGTGGTGCATTGCCACGTCCAGATATGGATCCTTCACAAGCCTTATCTGCACCACAAGCAACGTTAATGACCGCCATTTCTCAAGGTATTTTCACAAATAAATTGGAATGGACTTACATCTTAACTGGTGTGGGTTTAGGTGCTGTGTTAATTACGATTGATGCATTTTTGAAAAAAGTCAGCAACAAAGTCTTTAGCTTGCCAGTTATTGCTGTGGGGATTGGTATTTACTTACCACCATCAATTAATACGCCTGTGATTGTTGGTGCATTCCTAGCGTGGATTATGGCTCGCCATATTGCAAAACTTGGTAACAAAGAAGTGTCAGCTAAAGCAGAACGTTTCGGTACGCTTTTCTCTGCAGGTTTAATTGTAGGCGAAAGTTTAATGGGTGTCATTTTAGCATTCATTATTGCGGCTTCTGTTACCACTGGTGGTTCTGAAGCGCCATTATCCTTAAATCTTGAAAACTGGGATACAATTGGCGAGTGGTTCGGTTTAATCGTATTTATCGTGGGCATTGTGATTTTTGCATCTCGCGTATTACGTGCGAAAAAAATCTGATTAATCCTTAAATTTATTTTAGAATAGGTTATCTTCTGGATAACCTATTTTTCACTATGAAATCTTACTTAAAAACACTTATTTTTTTTCCTCTGATTTTACAGATAGTCGTCACCGCACTTTTGATTTGGTTCGATGATGACTCAAGTGGCGTTATCGTTCCTTTTTCTAGCTATGCTCTCACAGCATTTCTTCTCGCCACAATTCCCGCATTTTTAACCGCACTTTTAGCCGCAAAATTCCGTTACACACGTTATAACATTGCTTCGATTGTATTAGTTTCATCGATCATTTCATTTGTTTATTGCAATATGGCATCTTATTTTTATTTGTTATTACTCGGCGAACAAGACACTTCCTTTTGGGGCTGGTTGACCGAAGGGGGATTGTCCCTCGGGTTAATAAGCACATGCGGAATGGTTTTTTATGCTCTATTTGTAATGCCTTGGTTGCTGCCAAAAACAAGAGAATAATTTTATGCTGACGCTAAACGAACATTTACTTAACCAAGTATTGCTGATTGCTTACCAAGCGGGTAAGCATTTGCAACAGTTTTATCAAAAACAGGTTCATGTTGAATTGAAAGAAGACAACACGCCTGTGACGGAAGCGGATCTTTTTGTGAGCCAATTTTTAACCGAAAAATTGACCGCACTTTTCCCTAATGTCCCTGTTCTTTCGGAAGAAAATTGCCATATTTCCTTTGAAGAACGTAAAAATTGGAAAGAATATTGGTTGATTGATCCTCTTGATGGCACACAACAATTTATTAATCGTACCGATCAATTTTCTGTGTTGATAACCTTAGTTCGTAAAAATAAACCCGTGTTAAGCATTATTCATGCGCCAATTTTATCAATAACTTATTATGCAATGCGTGATTTCGGAGCGTTTAAAAAACAACTGGATCAGGTAAAAAAACTCACTAAAAACACGACGAATTTTGACCGCCCTTTACGAATTGCGGTAGGTGCAACCACTTCACAAGAAAAAGTGCGGTCGATTTTGCCGAAGGATTTTCCTTGTGAATTTGTTGTGGTTGGTTCAAGTAGCTTAAAAAGCGGTTTGGTGGCTGAAGGTGCAGTAGATTGTTATGTTCGTTTAGGACAAACAGGCGAATGGGATACCGCTGGTGCTGAAGTGCTACTGGGTGAAACTCACGGTGCCATTTTTGACTCTCATTTTGAGCCTTTAACCTATAACCAACGCGAAACATTGATTAATCCGCATTTTGTTATGGTGGGCGATCAATCGCTCGATTGGCGTTCTATCTTTCAATTTAATTGATTGGTTCGATTGGTTTTTTTCTCTAGAATACGGCATTATTTTCGACATTACTCGGAAGCCGAATAAGGAATAATTATGCAAACTGATAATAATTGTATCGTCATTTTTGGCGCGTCTGGTGACTTAACTCATCGTAAACTCATTCCAGCCCTTTATAATCTCTACAAAATCGGGCGTTTGAGTGAAAACTTTTCCGTTCTTGGTGTTGCACGTTCTGACTTGAACGATGAAACTTTCCGCAAAAAAATGCGTGAGGCGTTAATTCATAATGAAGAAACAACACCAGAAACCTTAGATGCTTTCTGCTCTCATCTTTATTACCAAGCAGTGAATACTTCGGATGCTCAAGATTATGGCAAACTTGTTTCACGCTTAGACGATCTTCACGATAAATATCAAACCTGTGGTAACACCTTTTACTATATGTCCACTCCGCCAAGTCTTTATGGCGTGATTCCTGAGTGTTTGGCTGCACATGGTTTAAATACGGAAGAATATGGCTGGAAACGTATTATCGTTGAAAAACCTTTTGGTTACGATGAAAAAACAGCGCAAACATTAGATGTACAAATCCACCGTTTCTTTGAAGAACACCAAATTTATCGTATCGACCATTATTTAGGTAAAGAAACCGTTCAAAACTTGCTCGTATTACGTTTTTCAAATGGTTGGTTTGAACCGCTTTGGAACCGTAATTTCATTGATTATGTAGAAATTACTGGTGCAGAATCTATTGGCGTGGAAGAGCGCGGGGGCTATTATGATGGTTCTGGCGCAATGCGAGATATGTTCCAAAACCATTTATTGCAAGTGTTAGCGATGGTGGCAATGGAGCCGCCAGCGATTATTAACGCGAATTCAATGCGTGATGAAGTAGCAAAAGTGATGCATAGTTTGCGTCCATTAACTTCGGAGGATATGGAGAATAACCTTGTTTTGGGTCAATACACTGCGGCTGAAATTAACGGCAAAATGGAAAAAGGCTATCTAGAAGAAAAAGGCGTACCGGCAAATTCTCGTACTGAAACCTACATCGCATTACGTTGTGAAATTGAAAACTGGCGTTGGGCTGGTGTGCCGTTCTATGTTCGTACGGGTAAACGCTTACCAGCTCGTGTAACTGAAATTGTGATCCATTTTAAAACTACGCCACATCCTGTATTCAGCCAAAATGCACCAGAGAATAAATTAATTATTCGTATTCAACCTGATGAAGCGATTTCAATGCGTTTTGGTTTGAAAAAACCAGGTGCAGGTTTTGAGGCGAAAGAAGTATCAATGGATTTCCGTTATGCAGATTTAGCAGGCGCGCAAGTATTAACCGCTTATGAACGTTTATTGTTGGATGCGATGAAAGGCGATGCAACCTTGTTTGCGCGTACTGATGCTGTGCATGCTGCATGGAAATTTGTGCAACCGATTTTAGATTACAAAGCCAATGGTGGTCGTATTCACGAATATGAAGCTGGCACTTGGGGGCCTGTTGCAGCTGATAAATTAATCGCAAAACAAGGCAAAGTGTGGCGTAAACCAAGTGGATTGATGAAGAAAAAAGTTTAACTAATCTAATGTAGGGTGGGCTTTAGCCCACCGATCTTACTAACATAATAAATTGTGGGCTAAAGCCCACCCTACGGAAAATCAATGAACTATATCAGCTTCCCAACTGCTCAACATGCAGTCGATAAAATTGCACAAGAATTTGTGATTTATAGTCAATTAAATCATCCTGTACATATTTCCCTTTCTGGTGGTTCGACGCCTAAGTTATTATTTAAAACCCTAGCCAAATCACCTTATGCGGAACAAATTAACTGGAAAAATCTGCATTTTTGGTGGGGAGATGATCGTATGGTTCCGCCATCTGATCCTGAAAGTAACTATGGCGAAGTGCAAAAACTTTTATTCGATCATATTCAAATTCCAATGGAAAATATCCATCGAATTCGTGGCGAAAATGAACCGCACTTTGAACTAAAACGTTTCGAAGAAGAATTAAGTGCGGTCATTCCAAACGGTGTTTTTGATTGGATTATTTTAGGCATGGGGACAGACGGTCATACTGCTTCTCTCTTCCCACATCAAACTAGTTTTGATGATGAAAACCGAGCTGTCATTGCTAAGCATCCTGAAAGTGGTCAAATTCGCATTTCTAAAACAGCTAAACTCATTGAACAAGCCAAACGCATTACCTATTTGGTAACGGGTGAAAGCAAGGCGGATATTTTAAAAGAAATCCAAACGACTCCAGTTGATAACCTACCTTACCCTGCTGCCAAAATTAAAGCAAAAAATGGGGTGACGGAGTGGTATTTGGATAAAGCAGCGGCAAGGCTGCTCTAATGGAAATTTTAGCTCATATTTTAACTTGCACTTGTCACCCTTGAACATTGGTTGCCTGCAGTGTTGGCAATAGTTTTGTAAATGGTTGCATAAAATTGATCGCTTGTAGGGGCAAATTACATTTGCCCTATAAAAACAATTACAGCGGAATGTATGACTACGAAATATAATGCAGGTATTCATCATCGAAGATCGATTCGTTTAAAACATTATAATTATCGTTCTGAAGGATTTTATTTCATCACCATTTGTTGTAAAAATAAAGAATGTCTATTTGGGCATATCATTAATCAACAAATGCAATTAAATGATTTAGGGAATTACGTAAAACAGTGTTGGGAAAATATTCCAATGTTCTTTCCACAAGTACGAATTGATGAATTTGTTATTATGCCAAATCATTTACACGGTATTATTGAAATTATTGAACAGGTAAAGGGCAAATGTAATTTGCCCCTACAATTGAGAGCAACACAGTTGCCACAAAAGGGAACATCTCAAACAATTGGCTCAATAGTTCGTGGATTTAAAGCAGGTGTAACATCTTGGGCAAGAAAAAATAGTGAAATTTTTGATGTTTGGCAGCGAAATTATTATGAACATATTATTCGTGATGAAAAATCCTATTTGCAGATTTATGAATATATTCAAAATAATCCTATTTTATGGGAACAAGATCAATTATATGTAGATTAAAAGGGCGAATGTAATTCCCTCCTACAATTTATCTACATCATAGACAAACATGTAGGGGCTAATTATATTAGCCCTCATCATAAACAAAGATTCAGTAATCCAACAGGAGAAAACAATGTCAGTAAAAGGCGACATCGGTGTTATCGGCTTAGCCGTAATGGGGCAAAACCTCATTTTAAATATGAACGACCACGGGTTTAAAGTCGTGGCATATAACCGTACCACTTCAAAAGTGGATGAGTTTTTACAAGGTGCGGCAAAAGGCACGAATATTATCGGTGCATACTCTTTAGAAGATTTAACCGCTAAATTAGAAAAACCACGTAAAGTGATGTTAATGGTGCGCGCAGGCGATGTGGTGGATCAATTTATTGACGCATTATTACCACATTTAGAAGAAGGCGACATCATTATTGATGGCGGTAACTCAAACTATCCAGATACGAACCGTCGAGTGAAAGCCTTGGCGGAGAAAGGTATTCGCTTTATCGGTTCGGGTGTGTCTGGTGGCGAAGAAGGGGCGCGTCACGGGCCTTCAATTATGCCGGGCGGTAATCAAGAAGCGTGGCAGTATGTGAAACCTATTTTCCAAGCAATCTCAGCTAAAACAGAACAAGGCGAACCTTGTTGTGACTGGGTCGGCGGCGAAGGTGCTGGTCATTTTGTGAAAATGGTTCACAATGGTATTGAATATGGCGATATGCAGTTAATTTGCGAAGCATACCAATTCTTAAAAGAAGGTTTAGGCTTAAGCTATGAAGAAATGCAAGCCATCTTCGCAGAATGGAAAAATACTGAACTTGATAGCTATTTAATCGATATCACCACTGACATTCTTGGTTATAAAGATGCAAGTGGAGAACCTTTAGTCGAAAAAATCTTGGATACTGCGGGTCAAAAAGGGACAGGTAAATGGACAGGTATCAATGCGTTAGATTTTGGTATTCCATTAACTTTAATCACTGAATCCGTTTTTGCACGCTGCGTGTCTTCCTTTAAAGATCAACGTGTTGCGGCTAATCAATTATTCGGCAAAACTATTACACCAGTTGAAGGCGACAAAAAAGTATGGATTGAAGCGGTACGTAAAGCATTATTAGCGTCAAAAATTATTTCTTACGCACAAGGCTTTATGCTGATTCGTGAAGCCTCTGAACAATTTGGTTGGGATATTAACTATGGTGCAACTGCGTTGTTATGGCGTGAAGGTTGTATCATTCGTAGCCGTTTCTTAGGTAATATTCGCGATGCTTATGAAGCAAATCCAAATCTTGTTTTCTTAGGTTCAGATAGCTATTTCAAAGGCATTTTAGAAAACGCATTAAGTGACTGGCGTAAAGTGGTAGCAAAATCTATCGAAGTGGGTATCCCAATGCCTTGTATGGCGTCTGCGATTACTTTCTTAGATGGCTATACTTCAGCACGTTTACCAGCAAACTTATTGCAAGCACAACGCGACTACTTCGGTGCTCATACTTATGAACGCACAGATAAACCTCGTGGCGAGTTTTTCCACACCAACTGGACTGGTCGTGGCGGTAACACAGCATCAACTACTTATGATGTGTAGTTAAAAACATCAATAAGAATTACCGCACTTTAAACTGTTGCCATAAATTTGGATAGTTTATTAATTTGCTGAAATATTGGGCTCTACATAATGTAGAGCTCAATTATTTATACTAAGGGTATACTTTATTGATGGCAGCGATCGTAAAGCGGCTGTAATTGTTGAATGCTGTGTGTAATAAATAAAACGGGATCTATTTGATTTAACTCGGCTTTTTCAATACTTTTCCCAATGCACCAAAAATCCTCATCTGAACGTAAGATCAGATTTTTTTCAGAAATGACCTTCACTTGGCGAAAATCATCATATTCACTTTCATCCTCTCGCCAAATCTCAAAATCAGCAAATTGTTTGAAATCAAATTGATCAAGCCACTGATTATATTGTTGCACATTAATTTGTGAGCGATCTGCACGATAGCAATGCCAATCTAAACACACTCTTAGTCGGCGACGATTTAATAGCACAGAAAAGATTGCGGCAGAATTTTGGTTAAACTCGTATTTAAAATAAGCGAAGAAATGAGCCCGCACTTGCCAACCATTGGTCCAGCTTTCAATATGCGGTTTCGCAAAAGGCGTACCGAGTTGTGCTGAAACAGATTGAATTATCGCTTTCCAATTATCCCAATGTGATTTGTAATCCGCTTTAATCGCTGGAATATCTTCTGGGCAGAATTTTTTCATTTGGGCGAATTGGTAGAAAGGAATGTTGAACAGTTCGCAAGATTCAGCCGTAAGCGAGAGCATAGTGTTTCCTTAAAAATCACTGTAATTTTTGACCGCACTTTGCGTGAAAAACTGCTTGTCTTCCCAACGCAACATAGTCATTCGATTATTCCACACACAACCAGTATCTAAGGCATAAATACCTTTTGGAGTAGGCTCATCGACTAAACTTGCCCAATGCCCAAAGACAATGGGAATTTGTTTATAAAGTGGATTATCTAAATTAAACCAAGGCGTGAGCTCCGCTGGTGCATCTTTTAAAGGGGATTTACAGGCAAAATCAAAGCGATGATCCAAATAGCAAAAACGCATTCGAGTGAAAGCATTAATAATGTAGCGATGACGCGCTAAGCCCTGTAAATCAGGCGACCAGCGATCAGGCTGCTCGGAATACATATTTTCAATAAGATAATGAAAATCGCCGTGCTGTAAAATTTGTTCAACTTCAGCCGCACAAGATTTCGCAGTTTCCAAATCCCAATCAGGCGAAATACCGGCATGTGCCATCAGGAAGTTTAACTCTTCACTATGGACAAGTAATGGCTGATGACGTAACCAATGAATCAGCTCATCAAAATCGGGCGCATTAAAAATGGCATCAACACGATCACGCGGTTTCACTTTTTTAATGTCCAGTGCGGTCGCAATTAAATGTAAATCGTGATTCCCTAGTACGGTTTGCGCTGCATTACCAAGTGAGTTTACAAAACGAAGACATTCAAGTGATTTATCCCCACGCGCCACAAGATCCCCCACAAGATAAAGTTTATCTTGCGTAGGATTGAAATCTACACGTTCTAATAAAAGCTGTAATTCATCATAACAGCCTTGCAAATCACCGACGAAATAGGTTGCCATTTTTGACCGCTCTTTTATAAATAAATTTTGAGAATTTTAACACAGACTTTTATTGTTGATTTATTCTTTTTGTATAGTAGAATGCGAAAAATTTAGTTATTTCCATTTTTATTTAAATATGAGTGCTATTGAAAATATTGTCATTAGTATGGAAAATGCAACTGAACGTCGCAAACATATTACTAAGCAATTTGAATCAAAAAAACTTTCATTTAGTTTCTTTAATGCGTACACTTATCAATCAATCAATCAATCAATCAATCAATCAATCAATCAATCAATCAATCAATCAAACTCCATATTACATAATATAGAGAAATCTAGAATACTTACTAAAGGAGAAAAAGGCTGTTTAATTAGCCATTTCTTATTATGGAATAAGTGTGTGAATGAAAATTTGGAATATCTCAAAATTTTTGAAGATGATGTAATTCTTGGCGAGAATGCGGAAGTATTTTTGAACCAAAATGAATGGTTAAAAACACGTTTTGATTTTAATGATATTTTTATTATTCGTTTAGAAACTTTTTTACAGCCAGTTAAACTTGAGAAACAAACTAAAATTCCACCTTTTAATTCTAGGAACTTTGATATTTTAAAATCAACTCACTGGGGGACGGCTGGTTATATTATTTCTCAAGGTGCGGCTAAATATGTAATTGAATATTTAAAGAATATTCCTTCTGATGAAATTGTTGCAGTTGATCAACTTATTTTTAATAAATTAGTTGATGTTGATAATTATATTGTCTATCAACTTAATCCAGCAATTTGTATTCAAGAACTCCAAGCGAATCAAAGTAAAAGTGTATTAACAAGCGGATTGGAAAAAGAACGACAAAAACGTCCAAAAATCCGTAAGAAAAAGACATTGAAACAGCGTTTAACTCGGATAAAAGAAAATATTATACGAGCTTTAAATAGAAAAAAATGGAAAGAACAACAACGTATTAAAGAAATGCAAGGTAAAGAAATTGTTCGTTTTATGTAGAAAGCCAAGGTGTAACAAGGGTTACACCTTTATTATTTTTACTCTTCTGAATCTAAGATTTCATCTTTATTGATATCGGCAGGTGGATTATCCGCTAACCAGTTCGCTAAACGTGCATAATCTGCGATAGCCAAATTTTCTGCACGTGCATTTAAATCAATACCAAGTGCGGTCAGATTTTCAGGTGAAAATAGCGTTGAGAGTGCATTGCGTAATGTTTTACGACGTTGATTGAACGCTTGGGAGCAAACACGGTTCAACCAATATAAATCTTTTACAGGGTGCGGCAATTCCTTATGCGGAATTAAACGCACAACGGCTGAATCTACTTTCGGTGCAGGTTTAAATGCAGAAGGCGGTACTTCAAGCACAGGCATCACTTGGCAGAAATATTGCGCCATAATCGTTAAACGACCATAAGCTTTGCTATTTGGTGCGGCACATAGGCGTTTTACCACTTCTTTTTGCAGCATAAAGTGCATATCTTGAATCACATCATGATATTTAAACAAGTGGAACATCAATGGCGTAGAAATGTTGTAAGGTAAGTTACCAAACACACGTAATTTTTGCCCTTTTTCTGCTAAATTTTCTTTTGTGTAAAGCGCACCAAAATCAAATTGCATCGCATCCGTTTCAATAACGGTGAGCTTTTGATGTAAGAATGGATGATGACGTAAACGTTCTGCAAGGTCTCGGTCAAGCTCTACCACTGTCAGATGATCGACAAGTTCACCAACAGGCTCTGTTAATGCACCAAGTCCAGGACCAATTTCCACTAAGAATTGATTAGGTTGTGGGTAAATCGCCGCCACGATACCTTGAATGACAGAAGTATCATGTAAAAAGTTTTGACCAAAGCGTTTACGGGCGGTATGACCTAAGTGTTTTTTTGAGTTCATAAAATAGTCTAGTAAATGATAAAGTTTGTGGTTGGCATCTTTAAATATCTAGCCACTCTGGTTTTATTTCTTTCGGAGAGATCTCATTAACATTATCGTGATAATAAAGAATATGGCATGTATTCTTAGAATTAGGGTGCCAATGCGTAAAATTTTCTTTATCTTGCGAGTAAAAACAAATCATAGGTTTATTTAACCCGGAAGCAATATGAATCGTTGATGTATCAACCGAAATAAGTAGGGCGCAGTTTCTAATCAACTCAATTGTATGATAGATCGTTGTGTGAGGCTTTGAATAAACAAATACATCATCAAATTGATTAGCGATTCTACTTAAATGCTTATGAGTATCTGGTGTTGAGAGTAAGACCAATGGATATTTATGATGACTTCTAATATATGCTAAGTAATCTATAATGTGAGTATCGTTAAATTTTCTATTTTTCCCCGCACCATAAAAGTTAATTGTAATAAAGTTATTTAACTGGTTATCAGTAATAAACTGAAGAATTTCTTTTTTAATTAAGTCATCTTGCGGAACGTCATAGCGATCATCACTTAGACTAATATTTGACTGAGCTAAAGCTTCTTTGTAAATTTCTGAAAAATGGCCCTCTTTAGTAATATTTACATTAAAAATATTATAATCTGCTTTTCTATAGCCGATATAATTACGGGCATTGAGTATTCTCAATAACAACAAGTCTCGGTTTCTAAGAATAATAGTTGGATCAATAACAACATCGTATCTTTCTTTTCGAATAAACAGTGCCGTCTTGATGTAGTCGAGAATGTTTCTTTTCTTTACAAGATAAATCTCATCAATGTTATGGTTTCTTTGAAACAGATAAGCGTTCTGTTTCGTGCAGATGACACCAATTTTTATCAACGGGTTAAATTTCTTTATCTCCCGAAAAACAAAAGAACTCACGATATAGTCGCCAATTTTTCCATCTTGTCGCAAAAATAAGAAACTCTTAAGATATTTTAAACTTTGAGGATTGTTTGCTCTTGATGATTTATCGAGCATCCATTTCCCAACTTTTAATCTTAGGGCTTTTAGCTTATTCATATCGATGCTCAATTTGATTTATTTCAGAATCAATGCTTAACCCTCTAAATACACAAGGTGGTTCAATTCCATAGGCATTAATTTTTGTTTTTTGAATCAATCCAGTTAAGTAGTCTGAAGGCATTCTTACGGGATAAGCATAATTAAGTAATTTTGAGGCTCCCAATTGTGTAATTAAATATGCTGTAGTGTAAATAATACATCTTTTAGAATTTTTGGAGGGGGCTCTATAATGAGCAAGTCGATAGCCTTCGTAAAGTTTTTTCTTAAAAGGATACGATTTAGCTTTACCATGATCTAAAAAGATTAAGTCATAGTTTTTTTTAACTTTATTTAATGCATCTTGAACAATTTCTTTAAGAAAATGTGAGATTATCGCATCATCTTCTAAAATAATTGCACTTTCAATTTTATTTTCTACAATATGCTCGTATGCTCGTATATGGCTGATTGCGCATCCAATTTCACCTAGTGTTAAAGGTTTTGGGGATAAATAATTTTTTGGGTAAAACTCATAATCAACGGAGTCTAATATTTCTTGCGGTAATGTTTTCCCATAAGTTGCATCAAAAAATTCAAATTCTAATCCAAGTCCTAAAAGTCGTTTTGAAATAATAGCTCTTCTTGATGAATTTTTTAAACTGATAACAATAATTTTTGGAAATTGCATTTGATCTAAACCTTTAGTTGTTATACAAGAATAGACTACGTTGGATCTCTTTGAGGTCAGTGTAACTTGTTATTATTAATGTGCAAAGTTATTTTTCTATTTCCTGCCATTTTATCTTTCTTCCTTTCGCTAAAACGGCTATAATCCGCCCGTTTTTCTTAACTTTTCCGCCTAAAGTGCGGATAAAAAATCGATTATTTTTAGAGGATACAATGGCGAAAGAAGATTGCATTGAGATGCAAGGCACAATTTTAGAGACTTTACCGAATACTATGTTCCGCGTGGAGTTGGAAAACGGTCACGTGGTTACTGCGCATATTTCTGGAAAAATGCGTAAAAACTATATCCGTATTTTGACTGGGGATAAAGTGACGGTAGAAATGACCCCTTATGATTTAAGTAAAGGTCGTATTATTTTCCGCAGTCGTTAATCACAGAAGATTTGAGATAGGCCGATATTGTTATAATATCGGTCTTCTTTTTTGTTCAAAAAGAACTCAAACTGGTTGCGGAACGTAAAAAAATCAGTATAATCCGCAACCCTTAGCCACATTGAATTTTTCGTTCCTTGCCTTTGCAGATTGGTGGCTGATCTACGTCAAAGGCTGATTAACCCGTAAGGAGCAGTAATGCGTCACTACGAAATCGTGTTTATGGTTCATCCGGACCAAAGCGAGCAAGTACCAGGTATGATCGAACGTTACACCGGTTCTGTAAAAGAAGCTGGTGGTCAAGTTCATCGCCTAGAAGATTGGGGTCGTCGCCAATTAGCGTACCCAATTAATAAATTACACAAAGCACACTATGTGCTTATGAATGTAGAAGCGCCTCAACAAGTCATCGACGAGCTAGAAACGACTTTCCGTTATAACGATGCTGTATTACGCAGTCTTGTTATCCATACTAAGCACGCCGTAACAGAAGCGTCCCCAATGAAAGCGGCTAAAGAAGAACGTAAACCTTTAGCTGAAGTTGAAAACAACGATTTTGAGGATGCTGAAGAGTAATTTGAAAATTGATAATCGTTTTTCGGTTATGGGAGTCGTTTCTCAGTTACCAAAGCGATTAAAAAGCCCTAGTGGAATTGAGCATTGTAAGTTTTTGTTAGAACATCGTTCTGATCAGATTGAAAGTGGTTTCACTCGTCAAGCGTGGTTAAAAATGCCAGTTCAAATTAGTGGTAATCAATTGATAGAAAAAACTCAAAGCATTACGGTCGGTAGTAAAATTTTGGTGGTGGGATTTATTACATCACATAAAACCCAAAGTGGGTTATGCCAATTAGTTTTACATGCCGAGCAAATCGAATTTATAGATTAGGAGACTAGCCAAATGGCACGTTATTTCCGTCGTCGTAAGTTCTGCCGTTTCACAGCGGAAAATGTTGTTGAAATCGATTACAAAGATATCGCTACATTAAAGAACTATATTTCAGAAAGCGGCAAAATTGTACCTAGCCGTATTACCGGTACTCGTGCGAAGTACCAACGTCAATTAGCTCGTGCAATCAAACGCGCTCGCTATTTAGCGTTACTTCCATACACTGACAATCATCAGTAATTAAGGAGATACGGTAATGCAAGTAATTCTTTTAGATAAAATTGTTCACTTAGGTCAAGTGGGCGATCAAGTAAATGTTAAATCAGGTTTTGCACGTAACTTCTTAATTCCACAAGGTAAAGCAGTTATGGCAACTAAAGCTAACATTGAACACTTTGAAGCACGTCGTGCAGAATTAGAAGCGACAGCGGCAGCAAATCTTGCAGCAGCTCAAGCTCGTGCAGCAGAAGTTACTGCATTAGGTTCTGTGACTATCGCATCTAAAGCAGGTGATGAAGGTCGTTTATTCGGCGCAATCACTACTCGTGATGTGGCAGAAGCAGTAACTGCAGCAGGCGTTAAAATTGCGAAAAGTGAAGTTCGTTTACCAAACGGTCCAATCCGTACTCTTGGTGACCACGATGTTCGTTTCCAACTTCACGGTGAAGTATTTGCAGCATTAGATGTAATCGTTGTTGCAGAATAATTTATCCAATAGATAAAATAAAACCCAGTTTAAAACTGGGTTTTTTTATTTTTATCATATATAAATTTAGAATAGGGTAATAAAAAATATCCCTTATTTTAGTAGATTTGAGCCCTAAGTCATATAGAGCTCAAATTTTCTGTTGGGATAGATTTTTTACTCGTATAAGCGAATTACATCATTCCGCCCATTCCACCCATACCGCCCATTCCAGCAGCACCTAAATCGGCTTTATCATCTTTTGGAAGATCAGTTACCATACATTCAGTGGTAATCATTAAGCCTGCTACAGAAGCTGCGAATTGCAATGCAGAACGAGTGACTTTAGTTGGATCTAAGATACCCATTTCGATCATATCGCCGTACTGCTCTGTTCCTGCGTTATAACCAAAGTTTCCTTCGCCATTTTTTACCGCACTTGCCACAACTGAAGCTTCTTCGCCTGCGTTAGTGACGATTTGACGTAAAGGTGCTTCCATAGCACGTAATGCAAGTTTGATACCCACATTTTGTTCTTCGTTGTCACCTTTTAGGCTTGCTGCAACTTTCGCTGCTGCACGAACTAATGCAACGCCACCACCAGCAACGATACCTTCTTCAACCGCTGCACGAGTTGCATGTAGTGCATCATCTACACGGTCTTTTTTCTCTTTCATTTCAACTTCAGTTGCTGCACCTACTTTGATTACTGCCACACCGCCTGCTAATTTAGCCACGCGTTCTTGGAGTTTTTCTTTGTCGTAGTCAGAAGTTGATTCTTCGATTTGCTGACGAATTTGAGCCACACGACCTTTGATTTGTGCTTCATCGCCGATACCATCAATGATGGTTGTGTTATCTTTATTGATAACAACGCGTTTTGCTTGACCTAAATCTTCCAATGTTGCTTTTTCAAGCTCCATACCAATTTCTTCAGAAATCACAGTACCCGCTGTTAAAATTGCAATATCTTGTAACATCGCTTTACGACGATCACCAAAACCTGGTGCTTTCACTGCTGCAACTTTCACGATACCGCGCATCGTGTTCACCACTAAGGTTGCAAGCGCTTCGCCTTCCACATCTTCAGCGATGATTAATAACGGTTTACCTGCTTTCGCAACGCCTTCTAACACGGGAAGTAATTCACGGATGTTAGAGATTTTTTTATCAACAAGAAGAAGATATGGATTATCTAATTCAACCGTTGCAGTTTCTGGTTTGTTGATGAAATATGGAGAAAGGTAACCACGGTCGAATTGCATGCCTTCAACCACATCTAATTCATCTTCAAGACCCGTACCATCTTCAACAGTAATTACACCTTCCTTGCCCACTTTTTCCATTGCTTGTGAGATTAATTGACCCACAATGCTGTCAGAGTTTGCAGAAATGGTACCTACTTGTTCAATTTCTTTTGCTGTTTCACAAGGTTTAGATAAATTTTTAAGCTCAGAAACAACCGCACTTACCGCTTTATCTATACCACGTTTTAAATCCATTGGATTCATACCTGCAGCTACTGCTTTCAAGCCTTCATTTACGATAGCTTGCGCAAGTACAGTTGCAGTAGTTGTACCGTCACCTGCAGCATCATTTGCTTTAGATGCCACTTCTTTCACCATTTGTGCCCCCATGTTTTCGAATTTATCTTCTAATTCGATTTCACGAGCAACAGACACACCGTCTTTAGTGATAGTTGGCGCGCCAAATGATTTATCTAAAATTACATTACGACCTTTCGGGCCAAGGGTTACCTTTACTGCATCCGCTAATACATTCACGCCTTTAAGCATTTTTACGCGTGCGTCATTACCAAATTTTACGTCTTTTGCTGCCATTTTCTTTTTTCCTTAATTTAAATTATTCCACAATCGCCAAAATATCGTTTTCAGAAATGATTAACACTTCTTCACCATCGATTTTTTCGCTTTTCACGCCGTAACCGTCGTTGAAAATTACGGTATCGCCCACTTTCACATCTAATGGTTGAACGGTGCCATTTTCTAAAATACGACCTTTACCCACAGCTAATACTTTCGCGCGGGTTGATTTAGTCGCTGCTGAACCGGTTAATACGATACCGCCAGCTGAACGGGTTTCGACTTCTTCACGTTTAATAATTACACGATCGTGTAAAGGACGAATATTCATGATTAATTTCCTTCTTAATAATTTGTAAGTGCGGTTTCTATATAAGGAGGATTTTTTTTCTTTCAAGGGCTATGAATAAAAAAATTCTGACAAAATATTTTTCCTATTTTAGATTTTTTACGTAAAATTCGCTGACTTTCGTATAATAAATTAAGGAATGAAAATATGCACTTAACTTCCAGAGAACAAGAAAAACTGATGCTTTTCCTCGCGGGCGAACTTGCGGCAAAACGCAAAGCACGCGGCGTTAAATTAAACTATCCAGAAACCATTGCTTATATTGCGAGCCATTTACAAGAGGCAGCAAGAGACGGAATGAGTGTAGCGGAAGTGATGCAATATGGCTCAACACTTTTAACCGTTGATGATGTCATGGAAGGTGTGGCAGAAATGGTTCATGAAGTCCAGATTGAAGCTACTTTCCCAGATGGTACAAAACTTGTTACCGTGCATAATCCAATCAGATAACCGTAGGGTGGGCTTTAGCCCACCAAAATAAAAATATCAGTGGTGGGCTAAAGCCCACCCTACAAGGAACAAAGATATGATCCCAGGCGAATACCAATTAGCCGAAGGCGATATTCTCGCTAATGTCGGCAGAAAAACCGTAAAAATCGAAGTAACCAATTCAGGCGACCGCCCAATTCAAGTTGGCTCGCATTACCATTTTTTTGAAACCAATAATGCCCTTAAATTTGACCGCACTTTAGCGCGCGGAATGCGTTTAAACGTGCCATCAGGCAATGCGGTGCGTTTTGAACCAGGTGAAGTGAAATCAGTAGAATTAGTTGCTTTTGGTGGTAACCAAATCATTTATGGTTTCCATAATCAAATTGATGGCAAATTATAAGGTAGGGCAGAATGGCATTAACAATTTCAAGAGCACAATATGTAGCAACTTATGGCCCAACCGTTGGCGATAAAGTCCGTTTAGGCGATACCAATTTATGGGCAACCATTGAACAAGATTTATTGACCAAAGGTGATGAGTGTAAATTTGGTGGCGGTAAAAGCGTGCGTGATGGTATGGCTCAAAGCGGTACGGCAACTCGCGACAATCCGAATGTATTGGATTTTGTGATTACCAACGTGATGATCATTGATGCTAAATTAGGCATTATCAAAGCAGATATTGGTATTCGTGATGGGCGTATTGTGGGCATTGGACAAGCAGGTAACCCTGACACCATGGATAACGTCACGCCAAACATGATTATCGGTGCTAGCACAGAAGTTCATAACGGTGCACATTTAATTGCAACCGCTGGCGGTATTGATACCCACATTCACTTTATTTGTCCGCAACAAGCACAACATGCGATTGAAAGTGGCGTTACCACGTTAATTGGCGGTGGGACTGGCCCTGCTGATGGTACGCACGCAACCACTTGTACCCCTGGCGCATGGTATATGGAACGTATGTTTCAAGCGGCAGAAGCCTTGCCTGTAAACGTCGGATTTTTTGGTAAAGGCAACTGTTCAACCCTAGATCCTCTGCGTGAGCAAATTGAAGCGGGTGCATTAGGTTTAAAAATCCACGAAGACTGGGGTGCAACGCCTGCCGTGATTGATTCTGCCTTAAAAGTAGCAGATGAAATGGATATTCAAGTGGCCATTCACACAGACACGCTAAATGAAAGTGGCTTTTTGGAAGACACGATGAAAGCGATTGATGGACGTGTCATTCATACTTTCCATACGGAGGGCGCAGGTGGTGGTCATGCACCTGACATCATTAAAGCAGCGATGTATTCAAACGTATTACCTGCTTCAACCAACCCGACTCGTCCGTTTACCAAAAACACCATTGATGAACATTTGGATATGTTGATGGTTTGCCATCACTTAGATAAACGCGTGCCGGAAGACGTAGCTTTTGCCGATAGCCGTATCCGCCCTGAAACCATTGCAGCAGAAGATATTTTGCATGATATGGGCGTCTTCTCCATTATGAGTTCAGACTCTCAAGCAATGGGACGTATTGGAGAAGTCGTTATTCGTACATGGCAAACTGCAGATAAGATGAAAATGCAACGTGGTGAGCTAGGTAATGAAGGAAACGATAACTTCCGTATTAAACGCTACATTGCGAAATATACTATCAACCCAGCAATTGCACATGGTATTGCGGAGCATATTGGCTCGTTAGAAGTGGGTAAAATCGCAGATATCGTGTTATGGAAACCGATGTTCTTTGGGGTAAAACCTGAAGTCGTCATTAAAAAAGGTTTTATTAGCTACGCCAAAATGGGCGACCCAAATGCCTCAATTCCAACGCCACAACCTGTATTCTACCGTCCAATGTACGGTGCACAAGGCTTAGCAACGGCACAAACAGCGGTATTTTTTGTTTCACAAGCCGCTGAAAAAGCCGATATTCGTGAAAAATTCGGTTTACACAAAGAAACCATTGCTGTGAAAGGCTGCCGCAACGTAGGTAAAAAAGATCTGGTTCATAATGATGTAACACCAAACATTACTGTTGATGCTGAACGTTATGAAGTTCGAGTGGATGGAGAGTTAATTACCTGTGAACCAGTGGATAGCGTACCATTGGGTCAGCGATATTTCCTATTCTAAAGGACTGTTTTCATAGACGAATTAGTGTAAAAAGGCGTGTACGATACGCCTCTTACTTGATAAATAAGAAATCATTGTAGCTGTAGTTTTTCTTTCGAAGAGAAGAAAGTGGATTTATAGAGGAAAGATGAAAATAATTAACCCAATTCTCCCTATTATAGAAAATATCTTGGGAAATTTAACCGCACTTCAAGCAGAGGGCAAAATTACCACACAGCCCATTGAACGCGTGGCATTGCAGTGGTATGAAAGCGAACGCAATATTTTGCGTAAAACTACAAATACGGGGCGTGAAGTAGCATTTCGCTTGCTAAAAGAGGGGCAACGCTTGAAACACGATGATGTAGTGTTTATCAGCGATGAATTAGTGATTGCGATTGAAATTTTACCGAGTGACGTGATTGTGCTGTCGCCGAAAACCTTGCCTGAAATGGCTCGAGCTTGTTATGAAATCGGCAACAAACATTCGCCGCTTTTTTTAGATGGCGATGAAGTAACATTACCTTACGATAAGCCGATGTTTGAATGGCTGCAAGCTGCGGGATTTCATCCGCAAAAAGCAGAACGCCGTTTAAGCCAAGCGTTAAGAGCAAATTCTGCACAAGGGCATGGACATTCTCATAGCCATTCGCATGATCATCATGGCTATCATCATCACGGAGATGGACATTGGCACAAACATTAAACCGCTCTTTAACGGATTTAGGTGCGTTGTTGCACTTGGTCGATCCCACCTTGCCGATTGGTGGATTTAACCATTCCAATGGCTTGGAAACCTTCGTCCAGCAACGTGTGGTAGAAAGCAAAGCGACCCTAGAAGAATATGTGCAAACCCAGCTTTTACAAAACTGGATTTACAACGACGGGGCGTATCTTTCTCTTGCCTTCGATGCAATGTGTGAGGGGAATTTTGACCGCTTGTGCGAACTGGATTGGCAACTTTCCGCCACCAAAGTGGCACGCGAAAGTCGTGAAGGGAGTTTCAAACTCGGCGTACGATTGTTGAAAATTTTTATTCGCTATGAAACACATACGTTGCTCACAGCTTACCAGCAAGCGATTGCAGAAAAACGCGTGCAGGGCTATTTCCCGATAGTGTTTGCAATGGTTGCTCAAGCCATGGGTTTAAGCAAAGCCGATACGCTCTATGCGTTCTACTACAACGCAGCAGTCGGTGCGATCACTAACGGCGTGAAGCTAATTCCTCTCAGCCAAATGGATGGGCAAGATATTCTGTTTGACTTGCGTGGCTCGCTCGTACAAGCGGTGGAATTAAGCTTTGACCCTGACGAAGAATGGCTTGGTGCGGCAACGCTGGCGAATGATATTCGGGCTATGCAACACGAAGTGCTTTATACGCGACTTTATATGTCGTAAGTGCGGTTATTTTTTATTGAGATTTTACTTGTAGGGGCAAATCACATTTGCCCTTGAACATTCGTTGATATATAGGGGCAAATGTAACTTGCCCCTACACCCATGAGCAACACAGTTGCTACGATGATAAACAAAAGGAACATTATGCGTAACTACATTAAAATTGGCGTAGCAGGTCCTGTTGGCGCAGGCAAAACCGCGTTAATTGAAAAACTCACTCGTGAAATAGCGTCAAAATATAGCGTAGCAGTCATTACTAACGATATTTACACCCAAGAAGATGCGGAATTTTTAACGAAAAATAGTTTGCTTCCACCAGAGCGAATTATGGGCGTGGAAACGGGCGGTTGCCCGCACACAGCAATTCGTGAAGATGCCTCGATGAATTTAGAAGCCGTGGACGAAATGGTGACTCGTTTCCCTGATGTGGAAATCGTGTTCATTGAATCAGGTGGCGATAACCTTTCAGCGACTTTTAGCCCTGATTTGGCAGACGTGACAATTTTCGTGATTGACGTGGCTCAAGGGGAAAAAATCCCTCGTAAAGGTGGGCCGGGTATCACTCGTTCAGATTTACTTGTGATCAACAAAACTGATCTTGCTCCATTCGTTGGTGTTGACTTAAGCGTCATGGAACGTGATGCTCGTCGTATGCGTAACGGTCAGCCGTTTATTTTCACTAACCTGATGAAAAAAGAAAATCTGGATGGCGTGATCGGTTGGATCGAAAAATATGCGTTGTTGAAGAATGTGGAAGAACCTGCATCTTTGGTTCGTTAATCGTAGGGGCAAATTACATTTGCCCAATTATTGGTGAAATATCGGGGCTAATGTAATTAGCCCCTACAAAATCTATGAACAGCAAATTATCCCTTTCCACCAAACTTTCCTCCAGCGGTAAAACCCAGCTTGCTGAATACTTTGCGACGCCACCGTTTAAAGTGATAACGTTGCCAAGTTACGATGATGCGTGGGCGAATGGCTTGAATGCGATGCAGATGTCCTCCTCCCCTGGGGTGCTGGCGGGCGATCTGTTAGAGATTGATATTTCGTTGGCAAAATTGACCGCACTTTCTTTAAATACGCAGGCATTTACTCGGGTGCAGGCGATGAATGAAGGCGACAGTGCGATGCAAACAACCCATATTTTGCTTGCGGAAAACAGTCGTTTATTCTATTTGCCGCATCCGTTGGTGTTACATAAAGATTCCGTTTTTAAGCAGCAAACCCAGATTGAAATGGGCGAACAAAGCGAGCTGATTTACGGTGAAATCGTGGCGATTGGGCGGGTGTTGAATGATGAACGTTTTGCCTTCCGCCAGTTTTCTTCCCATTTGAAGATTTATACTTTGAAAGACGATGGCAAAAAACGACCGCTTGTCAGTGATTGTATCCAGTGGCTGCCGTCTAAAATGAATCTTACCGCTTTGAGTCAGATGGAAAATTATTCCCATCAAGGTTCGCTGACTTATCTAAATTTGGCGAAAAATAATGCGGAAATCAAACAACAGGTGCAAGCCTTGCAGCAACAAAGTACGGAAGAAAAAGATCTACTGATAGGCATATCACAACTCAATGAATATGGTTTAATGGTGCGGGTACTCGGGTGTCGTGCAGAGCAAATTCAGAAATTATTTGAGAAAATTGGTAGGCTATTGAAATCTGTGTAAGATTGATAGATAGAACATTTTTCCCTAAAAAAACTAATCCGAAAAATGAAAATATGTCTTGAGAGCATTTTTTGAAAATGTGATCTTCATCAAGTTTTTTCTTCTTGAAATTTCTATAATGACGATAAATTAACTAACCCAAAAAGGTGATTAAAATGACTCAATTTAGAAAAGAAGTAGATTTACTTGGCGAACGTGATGTGCCTGCAGAAGCATACTGGGGGATTCATACATTAAGAGCGGTAGAAAATTTCAATATTTCTAACGTAACCATTTCTGACGTGCCTGAGTTTGTACGTGGTATGGTAATGGTAAAAAAAGCAACGGCTTTAGCCAATGGCGAATTAGGTGCAATTCCAAGTGATATTGCAAAAGCGATTGTAGCAGCTTGTGATGAAATCCTTACCACTGGAAAATGCTTAGATCAATTCCCATCAGATGTATATCAAGGTGGTGCAGGTACGTCTGTCAATATGAATACTAATGAAGTGGTTGCTAATCTTGCCCTTGAAAAAATTGGTCATAAAAAAGGCGAATATAACGTGATTAATCCGATGGATCACGTTAATGCAAGCCAATCAACCAACGATGCGTATCCTACTGGTTTCCGTATTGCAGTGTATAACAGCATCTTAAAATTGATCGATAAAATTCAATATTTACACGACGGTTTTGATAATAAAGCAAAAGAGTTTGCAAATATCTTAAAAATGGGTCGTACCCAATTGCAAGATGCGGTGCCAATGACTGTTGGTCAAGAATTCAAAGCTTTCTCCGTATTACTTGAAGAAGAAGTGCGTAACTTAAAACGTACAGCAGGTTTATTACTTGAAGTAAACCTTGGTGCGACTGCAATCGGTACTGGTTTAAATACGCCACAAGGCTATACAGAATTAGTTGTAAAACACCTTGCTGAAGTGACTGGATTAGCTTGTGTACCAGCAGAAAACTTAATTGAAGCAACATCTGACTGTGGTGCTTATGTCATGGTTCACGGTGCATTAAAACGTACTGCAGTGAAACTTTCTAAAGTATGTAATGACTTGCGTTTACTTTCTTCTGGCCCACGTGCAGGTTTAAAAGAAATTAATCTTCCTGAATTACAAGCGGGTTCTTCTATTATGCCAGCAAAAGTAAACCCAGTTGTTCCAGAAGTGGTGAACCAAGTATGCTTTAAAGTAATTGGTAACGATACCACTGTGACCTTCGCATCTGAAGCAGGTCAATTACAATTAAACGTAATGGAACCCGTGATTGGTCAAGCAATGTTCGAATCTATCGACATCTTAACCAATGCTTGTGTGAACTTACGTGATAAATGTGTGGATGGCATCACTGTAAACAAAGAAATTTGTGAAAACTACGTGTTTAATTCAATCGGTATCGTGACTTACTTGAACCCATTTATTGGTCACCACAACGGCGACTTAGTGGGTAAAATCTGTGCGCAAACAGGCAAAGGCGTACGTGAAGTTGTGTTAGAAAAAGGTTTATTAACAGAAGAACAATTGGATGACATTCTTTCTGTAGAAAACTTAATGAATCCAACTTACAAAGCGAAATTAAATAAATAATTTACGCCAAATATCAAAAAAATTTACCGCACTTTAATCTGTGCCTTAAAGCTGAATAAATAAACCAGCTAATTGGGGCGCAGATTTTTTTATGATTAAAATGTTTTAAATAACCAATATTTGTTGCCATTGTTAAATGTTAATGGCTTATCTAACTAAAATAGTTGAAATTTGAATGCATATTAATGCGGTGCTTTAAGTAAAAGTAAAAGGACTAAATTCTGCGGATTATAGAATTTAGTCCTTAAACAAATGTATCTGATTTTTTAAGATTAGATCGATTTTTCTCTTTTATGTTTCTCTCTATTCATCTAAAAAACTTCTCAGTGTTTCAGAACGGCTAGGATGACGTAATTTACGTAATGCTTTTGCTTCAATTTGACGAATACGTTCGCGTGTTACATCGAATTGTTTACCCACTTCTTCAAGTGTATGGTCGGTATTCATATCAATGCCAAAACGCATACGTAATACTTTTGCTTCACGTGGCGTCAAGCCTTCTAGCACTTCGTGAGTTGCAACTTTTAAACTTTGTGCTGTGGCAGAATCAAGAGGAAGTTCTAAGGTTGAATCTTCAATAAAATCCCCTAAATGCGAATCATCGTCATCGCCAATAGGTGTTTCCATAGAAATCGGCTCTTTTGCAATTTTCAGTACTTTACGGATTTTATCTTCTGGCATTCCCATACGTTCTGCCAATTCTTCTGGTGTTGCTTCCCGTCCCATTTCTTGTAACAACTGGCGAGAAATACGATTAAGTTTATTGATTGTTTCAATCATATGCACAGGAATACGGATTGTACGCGCTTGATCCGCAATAGAGCGAGTGATTGCTTGACGAATCCACCAAGTAGCATATGTAGAGAATTTGTAGCCACGTCGATATTCAAATTTATCTACCGCTTTCATTAAACCGATATTCCCTTCTTGAATTAAATCTAAGAATTGTAAACCTCGATTTGTGTATTTTTTTGCGATGGAAATTACTAAACGCAAGTTAGCTTCAACCATTTCTTTTTTAGCTCGACGTGCTTTTTGTTCGCCTCGTGCGACTGCATCGCAGATGTCACGCATTTGAGTAATGGTAAGTTTAGTATTTTCTTCTGTTATCGCTAGATTGTTTAAGGCTTCATAAATACGATCTTCATATTTAATTAAACGTTTAGCCCAAGGTTTGCTAGATTTTAATGCTTTTGCTACCCATTCACTGTTACTGCCATTAGTGGTAATAATTTTTTCAAAATCATCCTTTGGCATTCCTGCTATATCCACTAATATTTTTTGTAGCTGACGTTCTTGGTAGCGCACACGTTTCATCATTTCTTTCATTGATAGAACGAGTAAATCAAATTGTTTTGGTACTAAACGGAATTGTTTAAAAATTTCGCCAAGTAGTGCAATTTGATCTTGGGCACGTTTTCCAGAGCGACCGTGTTTTTCAATAACAGCAAGGGTTTTAGAGTGCTGTTCTCTTAATTGCTGAAATTTTTCGCGAGCAACTTCAGGATCAATACTGTTATCAGAGTCGCTTGAATCTGATGTAGATTCTGATTCATTGTCTTCTTCATCTTCATTGTCTTCCACATCTGCATTACTAGATTCTTCTTCATCATCTTCGTCAGAAAAGTCTTCATCAAGTCCGTTGTGTTCTTCTATTTCGGCATTTGGATCAACAAAACCCGTAATTAAATCGGTCAAACGGAAATTACCTTTTTCTACATCATCATAATTTTTTAGTAATCCATTTAATGCTTCAGGATAGGCTGCGATAGAGGTTTGAACTTCATCAATCCCTCCTTCAATACGTTTTGCAATGCTAATTTCATCTTCACGAGTAAGAAGATCCACCGTTCCCATTTCGCGCATATACATGCGTACGGGATCCGTTGTTCGACCGATTTCAGATTCTACATTTGAAAGAATTTGAGTTGCTTCTTCCACTGCATCTTCATCAGGGATGGTATCACTCAACATCATATCATCGCTTTCTGGTGCTTCATCTAATACAGGGATACCTGCATCATTTTGCAATGTTTGTAGCAATTTGTCGTAATATTCTGGATCAATAGCATCTTCGGGCAATAAGTCATTGATTTCAGCAAAAGTTAAATACCCTTGTGTACGACCTAGCTCCATCAATTGCTCAATTTGTTCTGAATATTGTTCAGCCGTAGATTGTTGATTTTTTTCCATTTTTATACTCATTTTGCTTGATGTGATTGAGAAGATAAGATTTTTTATGAACTTGAGATTCTACCATTGTTATAGCGGATTCACTAACTGTTTTTTCTGCTGTTCTTTACCAGCTAAAAGATGTACAAGTACCGTTTTTTCTTCATTAGTGAGACCCTCTGTTCGTTCTTTAGCAATAAGCATTTCAATATCGCGCTCAATAGCTTGAATATTTAAGCGACGGTAATTTTGAGAAAATGCGTTGATTATGTCGGATTCGTCTAATAAATGATCCCAAGTTGCCAGTATTTCAAGGGGATTACTGTAAGATGTATTGCGGAAGTATTCCAAAATTTGCCCCGTAGTAATGCCCTCTCGTTGGCGACAAAGTGCGGTCAATTTTTCCAGAATTTCAAACCCTGCTTCTGCACGTAATGCTTGCACGCCGCTTTCAGACATACGTTTTACTAACTCAGGATTTTGCAGAAGCAATGAAATGACCATTCGCATTGGTGTCTTCTTGATCTTATTATGAGTGACTTTTTGTTGTGTATTGGCTTGTTCTAATTGTTTGGGAATAAGATTTTCCAGCTGAGTTTGATCAAAAATCCCAAGTTTTTGAGCAAGCATATTGCGTAGCGATAAGCGAAGCATTTCTCCTGGAATTTGGTGAATTAACGGCGCAGCTAGCGCAACTAATTTTCCGCGCCCTTCTTTAGTGGAAAAATCAACCTGAGGACTTAAATGTGCAAACATAAACTCGCTTAAAGATTGCGCACTTTCGATGTATTCTTCAAATTTTTCTTTGCCGTATTGACGAATGTAAGTATCAGGATCTTCTCCATCTGGCAAGAAAATAAATTTGAGTTGTCTGCCATCTTCTAAGTAAGGCAACGCATTTTCTAGTGCTCGCCAAGCAGCATCACGTCCTGCACGGTCACCATCGTAACAACAAACAACCTGTTCGGTCGAACGAAAAATAAGTTGAATTTGTTCTGATGTCGTGGACGTACCTAAAGAAGCGACCGCATAATCCACGCCAAATTGTGCTAATGCCACCACGTCCATATAACCTTCAACAACAAGTAATTGTTTGGGTTCATCGTTGGTTTGTAAGGCTTCATACAAACCATAAAGCTCCTTACCTTTATGATAAGTAATGGTTTCTGGCGAATTCAGATATTTCGGTTTTTCATCTGTTAATACACGCCCACCAAAAGCCACTGTGCGACCACGTTTATCACGAATCGGAAACATGATGCGATTTCGGAATTTATCGTAAATATTGCCACGATCATTTCGAGAAAGCATGCCTAATTCAATGAGTTTTTGTTGTTCTTCACGATTAACACCAAATTTACGCAGTACAGTATCCATTGCATTCGGCACAAACCCAATTTGGAAACGCTCAATAATTTCAGGTGAAAGCCCACGTTGTTGTAAATATTCTTGTGCTTGAGTATTTAATGGTAATTGGTTTTGATAAAACGTGGCAATCTCTTGCATTAATTCATAGAGATTTCGTTTGGTTTGGTAATTAGCTTGAGGTTTTCCGCTGTGATTAGCGCGTTTTTCGTAAGGTATTTCAAGCCCTGCCATTGCTGCAAGTTCTTCAATCGCCTCTATAAATTCAAGTTTGTCATAATCCATTAAAAAGGAAATCGCATTACCATGTGCACCACAACCAAAGCAATGATAAAACTGTTTCTTTTGGCTAACTGTGAAGGATGGTGTTTTTTCGTGATGGAAAGGGCAGCAGGCTTGATAATCGCGGCCAGCTTTTTTTAGTTTTACGCGCGTGTTAATCACATCGACAATATCGGACTTTGTCAGCAAATCATCAATAAAGGGGCGTGGAATAGAACCTTTCATTGTCGAGCCTCCGTGATCGTGGTGTGAAAGTGCGGTCGTTTTTGGCGTAGATTTTTATTGTGCTTAAAGTAACAAAACCGTGAGTCCAAAGGATTCACGGTTTGTCTTAACTCGAGTCAGAAAATACTATAAATTAGTATAAACGGGTATTGCGCGCGTTTTCGCGAGCGTTGCGTTTTGCGTGACGTTTTGCAAGTGTTGCATTTTCACGTTTACGAATTGTAGTTGGTTTTTCGTAAAATTCGCGAGCGCGTACTTCAGCTAAGATTCCCGCTTTTTCGCAAGAGCGTTTGAAACGACGTAAAGCTACGTCAAATGATTCGTTTTCACGTACTTTAATTACAGGCATAAGCCAATCACCTCAATGAGTTTAATTTAATTGCAATTTAAAATTTTATTTTTGCCAAAGCACCTGTGTGTAAATGACAAATTTAATAAAGGACGCAATTCTAATCTATTTTTAGGGAAAAAGTAAAGGATAGAATGCCAATTAACCTTAATATTTGTGGTTTCAACTGGTTAAAACCGCTTAAACAGGGTAAAATCGCGCAACATTTTAGGTAATAAATTAAGAAAATCAATGAAAATCTTAGGCATTGAAACTTCCTGTGATGAAACGGGCGTGGCGATTTATGATGAAGAAAAAGGGTTAATTGCTAATCAACTTTATACTCAAATTGCCCTGCATGCAGATTATGGTGGTGTGGTTCCTGAATTAGCATCACGTGATCATATTCGGAAAACAGCGCCTCTTATTAAAGCGGCATTAGAGGAAGCCAATTTAACCGCAAGCGATATTGATGGTATTGCTTATACTAGTGGCCCTGGGCTTGTCGGCGCATTGCTTGTTGGTGCTACGATTGCACGTTCTTTAGCCTATGCTTGGAATGTGCCAGCGATTGGTGTTCATCATATGGAAGGGCATTTACTTGCGCCAATGCTTGATGAAAATTCACCGCACTTTCCTTTTGTTGCTCTGTTGGTATCGGGTGGCCACACTCAATTAGTGCGTGTCGATGGTGTAGGAAAATATGAAGTGATAGGAGAATCTATTGATGATGCTGCTGGCGAAGCCTTTGATAAAACAGCAAAATTACTTGGATTAGATTATCCAGGCGGCGCGGCACTTTCTCGTTTAGCGGAAAAAGGCACGCCAAATCGCTTTATATTTCCACGTCCAATGACAGATCGTGCAGGCCTTGATTTTAGTTTTTCTGGTTTAAAAACATTTGCCGCAAATACAGTTAATCAAGCAATTAAAAACGAGGGCGAACTGACAGAACAAACTAAATCGGATATTGCTTATGCTTTCCAAGATGCGGTGGTGGATACTCTTGCCATTAAATGTAAGCGCGCATTAAAAGAAACTGGCTATAAACGTTTAGTGATTGCGGGAGGAGTGAGTGCAAATAAAAAACTCCGAGAAACGCTTGCGCACTTAATGCAAAATTTAGGTGGCGAAGTGTTTTATCCTCAACCTCAATTTTGTACAGATAATGGCGCAATGATTGCTTACACAGGTTTTTTACGTTTAAAACAAGGTCAGCATAGCGATCTGGCTATTGATGTTAAACCTCGTTGGGCAATGACGGAATTACCGGCAATTTAGGAGAAAAAATGGCGAAACTCTACTTCTATTACTCCACAATGAACGCTGGAAAATCAACGACGTTGCTACAATCTTCCTATAACTATCGTGAGCGTGATATGAGCACATTAGTTTATACGGCTGCGATTGATGATCGTTTTGGCGTGGGAAAAGTCACATCGCGTATTGGCATTTCGCAAGATGCCTTTTTATTTCGCTCGGAAACCAATTTGTTTGATGAAATCAATGAGCACTTAAAAAAAGAAAAAGTGCATTGCGTGTTGGTGGATGAAGCTCAATTTCTTAGCAAACAACAAGTTTACCAGTTGAGTGATGTTGTTGATAAACTCAAAATCCCTGTGCTTTGTTATGGCTTGCGTACAGATTTCCAAGCGGAACTTTTTGAAGGAAGTAAATATTTACTGGCTTGGGCGGATCAACTCGAAGAATTAAAAACAATTTGTTATTGTGGCCGCAAGGCTAATTTTGTTTTGCGTTTAAATGATCAGGGCGAGGTCATTAAAGAAGGTGCACAAATTCAAATTGGGGGCAATGATTCTTATCTTTCTGTTTGCCGTTTACACTATAAAGAAAAGTGCGGTCAAATTTAAATTAGTTTTTAAACACAACATTATAAGGACAATTTTATGCTAAAAAACAAAACTTTTGGGAGTGCGCTGATTATTGCAGGCACAACCATTGGAGCAGGTATGCTTGCTATGCCGCTTACATCAGCGGGTATGGGCTTTGGTTATACCCTGTTATTGCTCGTTGGCTTGTGGGCTTTGTTGGTTTACAGCGGATTGTTGTTTGTAGAAGTGTATCAAACAGCGGATCAGTTGGATGATGGTGTCGCCACGCTCGCTGAAAAATATTTTGGGGTTCCTGGGCGAATTTTCGCCACGTTGAGTTTGTTAGTTTTACTTTATGCACTTTCAGCCGCTTATATTACTGGTGGTGGATCTTTACTTTCAGGCTTGCCAACGGCTTTTGGAATGGACGCAATCTCACTTAAAACGGCGATTATTATCTTTACTGTTGTATTAGGTTCTTTCGTGGTTGTAGGAACGAAAGGCGTGGATGGTTTAACTCGCGTGTTATTTATTGGTAAGTTAGTCGCTTTTGCTTTTGTACTGTTTATGATGCTTCCCAAAGTGGCAACAGATAATTTAATGGCATTGCCTTTGGATTATGCTTTTGTGGTTTCTGCGGCACCAATATTTTTTACTTCTTTCGGTTTCCACGTTATAATGGCGAGTGTGAATAGCTACTTAGGTGGAAGTGTTGATAAATTTCGTCGTGCCATTTTGATTGGTACTGCGATTCCATTAGCTGCTTACCTTGTATGGCAGTTAGCAACTCATGGTGTATTAAGTCAAAGTGAATTTGTGCATATTTTACAAGCTGACCCAACGCTAAATGGCTTAGTGAATGCAACACGTGAAATTACAGGTTCTCATTTTATGGGAGAGGTTGTACGTGTGTTCTCATCACTTGCTTTAATTACTTCATTCTTAGGCGTAATGCTTGGTGTATTTGAAGGCTTAGGTGATTTATTCAAACGCTATCATTTGCCAAATAATCGCTTTGTATTAACTGTAGCCGCATTTTTACCGCCACTTGTATTTGCATTGTTTTATCCTGAAGGATTTATTACAGCATTAAGTTACGCAGGTTTGTTGTGTGCGTTCTATTGCTTAATTTTACCAATTAGCTTGGCATGGCGTACACGTATTGAAAATCCAACATTGCCATATCGTGTTTCTGGCGGTAATTTCGCTTTGGTGTTTGCGTTATTAATTGGCGTCGTGATTATGCTCATTCCATTTTTAATTCAATGGGGATATTTACCAGTGGTGGCGGGGTAATATTTGATTTTTCCCTAGAGAAAACACTTTTCTTCCTCTGTTTGCAGGGGAGCTGCCGAAGGTTGAGGGGAGATATAGAAAGCCCCCTTCCGTCCTTCGGGCATCTTCCCCCACAAGTAAGGGAAGTTATTTTCTACAATTTATCCGAATGATGAATCATTACAAAGCGTTCCCAAAGCTGTTCTTCGGTTTCTTGATGTTCAGGATCGGGCTTAATACAGTTAGTGATTGGGCAAACTTTTTGGCAGGTTGGGGTGTCGTAATGGCCGACACATTCCGTGCAAAGTATAGGATCGATCACATAAATCTCATCGCCAATGGAAATGGCTTCGTTTGGGCATTCAGGCAAGCACATATCGCAGTTGGTACATTTGCTAGTGATGAATAATGCCATTGTGATCCTTAATAGAAAGTTGAAAGCGGCGAATTATAGCCGACAAAAACTTGATTGACAAAAACTAAACAAAATTTATGAAAAAACTTACTTCCATTCTTTCTCTTATTGTTCTCGTTATATTAGCAATTTGGCAATATTTTACCGATACAACCAAAACTAAACATCAATCATCTTCGCCCGTAATTGAGCAGACGAAGCAAACAAAAGTATCTGAGCCTAAATTTGAACCTAAATTCGAGCCTCAATTTGAGACAAAGCGGACGGATATTGAAAAAAGTGCGGTAAAAAGTCTAGATGTTTTTGCAAACTATGATGTGATTATGCGCAATGATCATATTGGGCAAAACGCAAAGGCACCGGTCGATTATTATATGTTGGCATTATCTTGGTCGCCTGGATTTTGTGATATTCAGCGTGAAAAATATGGCGATCAGTTGCCTTATTCCTTTCAATATCAATGTGGAAATAACCGCACTTTTGGTTGGGTTGTACATGGATTATGGCCTCAAAATGCAAATGCTCGCGCTGTTTCAGATCATCCTCGTTTTTGCAAAGGCGATTTACCCGCCTTGCCAAAAGGTTTATTAGCACAATATTTGGCGATTTCTCCGGGCGAGAAATTATTGCAAGGCGAATGGGAAAAACACGGTAGTTGCGCCTTTGATTCTGCCCAGCAATATTTTGCTAAGGAGCAGGAATTATTTAACGCATTAAAATTACCGAATCAAAAATTAAGTAGAGATGAACTTTTTGGTTGGATGAAGCAACATAATCCACAATTAAAAAATGCGTATTTGAGGGCTAGTCGAAATGAATTATTTATTTGTTATGATAAAAAATGGCAGGTAATGAATTGCCAAAGCAAATAAGAATTTCTTTGATCTAAATCGTTACAACCTAGCACGAAGTAGGTATAATACGAAAAGTTTTCAATTTTAATTTTAACTTAACAAGAGGATAGATTATGTCAGTAATCAAAATGACCGATTTAGATTTAGCGGGTAAACGTGTATTTATCCGTGCAGATCTTAATGTGCCAGTAAAAGATGGCAAAGTGACCTCAGATGCGCGTATTCGTGCGACCATTCCTACTTTAAAATTAGCCTTAGAAAAAGGCGCGAAAGTGATGGTAACTTCTCACTTAGGTCGTCCAACTGAAGGAGAATTCAAACCAGAAGATTCTTTACAACCAGTTGTTGATTACTTAAAAAACGCAGGCTTTAATGTGCGTTTAGAACAAGATTATTTAAATGGTGTGGATGTTAAAGATGGCGAAATCGTTGTTTTAGAAAACGTACGCGTAAACAAAGGCGAAAAGAAAAATGATCCAGAATTAGGTAAAAAATATGCCGCACTTTGTGATGTATTCGTGATGGATGCATTTGGTACAGCGCACCGCGCGCAAGCATCAACTTATGGCGTTGCAGAATTTGCGCCAATCGCTTGTGCAGGCCCATTATTAGCGGCTGAGTTAGATGCATTAGGTAAAGCATTAAAAGAACCTGCTCGTCCAATGGTGGCTATTGTTGGTGGTTCTAAAGTTTCCACTAAATTAGAAGTATTAAATTCTCTTTCAAAAATCGCTGACCAAATTATTGTGGGCGGTGGCATTGCGAATACTTTCATCGCGGCAGCTGGTCATAATGTAGGTAAATCTTTATATGAAGCTGATTTAATTCCAGTTGCGAAAGAATTAGCCGCAAATACAGATATTCCAGTTCCAGTTGATGTGCGTGTAGGTTTAGAGTTCTCTGAAACGGCAGCAGCAACAGAAAAAGCGGTAAATGAAGTGAAAGATGATGAATCTATTTTTGATATTGGCGATAAATCAGCAGAACAATTGGCTGAAATTATCAAAAATGCAAAAACCGTTTTATGGAATGGCCCAGTTGGCGTGTTTGAGTTCCCTCACTTCCGTAAAGGGACTGAAATCATTTCTCACGCCATTGCAAACAGCGATGCATTCTCTATCGCTGGTGGCGGCGATACCTTAGCGGCTATCGATTTATTTGGTATTGCTGATAAGATTTCTTACATTTCAACGGGTGGTGGTGCATTCTTAGAATTTGTAGAAGGCAAAGTATTACCTGCAGTAGAAATTCTTGAAAAACGTGCGAAAAACTAACCGCACTTTTCCTCTATAACATATTGATGGTGGCATCAAAAATGCCATCATCAATACAAATTCTTCAAATTGTGGGCTTATCCCGCTAAACATAAAAAGGAAACACAAGTATGGCTAAATTATTAGATATCGTGAAACCCGGTGTTGTAACAGGCGAAGATGTGCAAAAAGTTTTTGCTTATGCTAAAGAGCATAACTTTGCTATTCCTGCCGTAAACTGTGTGGGTTCTGACTCCGTTAATGCCGTGTTAGAAACTGCTGCACGCGTAAAAGCACCAGTGATTATCCAATTTTCAAATGGTGGCGCAGCGTTCTACGCAGGTAAAGGTATCAAACCAACGAGTGGTACTCGTCCAGATGTTTTAGGGGCGATTGCTGGAGCGAAACAGGTTCATACTTTAGCGAAAGAATACGGTGTGCCTGTTATTCTTCATACTGATCACGCAGCGAAAAAATTATTACCTTGGATCGACGGTTTATTAGATGCAGGCGAAAAACATTTTGCTGAAACGGGTCGTCCACTTTTCTCTTCACATATGATTGATTTATCTGAAGAGTCAATGGAAGAAAATATGGCAATCTGCCGTGAATATCTTGCTCGTATGGATAAAATGGGGATGACCCTTGAAATCGAAATTGGCATTACTGGTGGCGAAGAAGACGGCGTAGATAACTCTGATGTTGATGAATCACGTTTATATACACAACCGTCTGATGTGCTTTATGTTTACGATCAATTGCATCCAGTAAGCCCTAACTTTACCGTTGCTGCTGCATTCGGTAACGTACACGGTGTTTACAAACCAGGTAATGTAAAATTAAAACCATCTATTTTAGGTGAATCACAAGAGTTCGTTTCTAAAGAACGCAATCTTCCTGCAAAACCAATTAATTTCGTATTCCACGGTGGTTCAGGTTCTAGCCGCGAAGAAATCCGCGAAGCAATTGGCTACGGTGCAATCAAAATGAACATTGATACTGATACGCAATGGGCGTCTTGGAATGGTATTTTGAACTTCTACAAAGCAAATGAAGCATATCTTCAAGGTCAATTAGGTAACCCTGAAGGCCCAGATGCACCAAACAAAAAATACTACGACCCACGTGTTTGGTTACGTAAAATGGAAGAATCTATGTCTAAACGCTTAGAGCAATCTTTCGAAGACTTAAATTGTGTTGATGTTTTATAATCCACAAAAATAACATAAAATACGACCGCACTTTCAAGTGCGGTTTTTTTATTTTAGCGGAGAAATTATGGAAAAGATTTTAGTTATTCGTAACGATAAATTAGGCGATTTTATGCAAGCATGGCCTGCTTTTGCAATGTTGAAAGCCTCAAATCCAGAGCTAAAATTAACCGCACTTGTGCCGAGTTACACTGCGCCTTTAGCGGAAATTTGTCCATTTATTGATGATGTTATTATTGATAGCAAAAAAAATGACAAAACGGATTTCAAACGTCTTGTGCAGGAAATCAAAGCGCAGCAGTTTGATGGAATGATTAGTTTCTTTTCCAATACCCATAATGGAAAACTCGCTTGGAAAAGTGGAATTAAATATCGCCTTGCACCTGCGACTAAATGGGTTCAAATTCTTTATAATCATCGTCTAACACAACGCCGTTCTCGTTCTGAAAAATCAGAAGCGGAATACAATCAAGATTTAGTTCGGGCTTTTTTGAAAAAGCATAATATGCCAGTTGTTGAACCTAAACCGCCTTATTTAACCTTTGAGAAAAGTGCGGTAGAAAATCAGCGCGTTTTTTTACAAGAGAATTTAGGGCTTTCCGCAAATAAAAAATGGATCTTTGTGCATAGTGGCTCTGGTGGCTCAGCAACGAATCTTTCTTTAGCGCAATATGCAGATTTAATTAAAGGCTTATTGGCTGAGTTTGATTGCAATATTGTGCTGACAGCAGGGCCTGGCGAAAGTGAAAAAGCCTATGAATTAGCAAATCTTGTGAATGATTCACACGTAGTCATTTACGATAAGAATAAAGGTTTAGTGGATTTTGCTCATTCTTTGGCTTGTGCGGATTTATTTATTGCGGGATCTACGGGGCCATTGCATTTGAGCAGTGCGTTTAATATTCCGACTATCGGGTTTTATCCAAATAGTCGTTCTTCTCAGCCGAGACGCTGGAAGCCGATTAATGATGTCGATAAGCATCTTGCCTTTTGCCCACCCTCGGGAAAAGAGACTCAAATGAATTTAGAGTTAATTTCAATAGACAATGCGTTAGCTGAAATATCACTTTTCATACGGAATATGTGGCAAACGAGCAATAATATTTAAGAAGAATTGAACAACGCTGCCTATGCTGGTGGCGAAAAGGACAGTGCCCAAGCCAACGACACCACCAAGTAAAAAACCAAGTAAACAAACCGAGATTTCAAGGCTTGAGCGTACCACGTTGATGCTTAAATGAAAACGTTGGCAAATACCAACCATTAATCCGTCTCGAGGGCCCGCACCTAAGTGACAAGTGAGATATAACGCAGTTCCAAAACCATAGAGTAATATACCGATCAGACAGAAGATCATTCGTGAAAAAAGTGCGGTTGGCGGTGCCAGTATTTTTGTTGTGATCCCTAGAAATAGAGCAATAACGATAATATTTAATAATGTCCCAAGCCCAAGGCGTAATTTGAGAGGCTTCCATACCAACATTACTGCGCAACTAATTAAAAAAGATGACCAGCCAATATCAAAATTTGTCTGTATTGCTATACCTTGTGAAAGTACAGTCCAAGGTGTCGATCCTAAACCTGATAATACAATAAGCCCATCTCCAATACCTAAAATAGAAAGAGCAAAAAGTAAGATTGAAATGGTTTTATATTGCGCTGTCCATAATGATGTGGCAGCCCAAGATGTGCGAGGTATAACGCGTACTTTTTTCTTCATATTTATTACCTTTTATATTCCGTTTTATCATAAAAGGAAAGATGCAAAAACAGAAATAATTTTGTCAGTTCATTTATATCAAAAACATATTTATTTTGAGTAACCGTTTGCATAATGTTTATTTTCTAAAACTGTGATCTTCCTCACGTTTTCAAAATTGTCTATTTTGTTACCATTGCGTACAATACAAAACCATTTTCAAAGGGGGATGTTATGTTAGCTTCACTTCAAGATATTCTCGATACGGTTAAAGCCAATAATCTGACTTATCATCAAAAATTAATGACATTAGGCAATATTGCCGAGCGTTTATTTGATCCTCGCGATTTGCTTGGTTATACCGATGAAGAATGGGGCTTTTTACAGAATCAAATGATTTGTGATTTATGTGAAGGTTACGCAATTTATCGTCCTCGTTATATCCTGCCTGATTACAATGTGTATATCCAAAAAGGCTGCGAGTTTTTAGAGTTGCCGCCTCCAAAAGATCTTGATGAGGCACTTGATGGATTATTGATTCTTTACTCCCACGTGCCATCCATTACGACTTATCCTGTTTATATTGGGCGTCTTGATGTGTTGCTCGAACCGTTCATTACTGATGAAGAAAAAGATTACATAAAAATTAAACGTTTCTTAAATCATATTGATAAAACTGTGCCTGACTCATTCTGTCATGCCAATATTGGGCCTTATGATACGAAAGCAGGTCGCTTGATTTTACGCGCCGTGATTGAGCTTGAAGCACCAACACCGAATATGACTATTCGTTATGACAAATCGAAAACAAGCCGTGAGTTTGCTGAACTTGCAGCAAAAGCCTGTTTATTAGTTTCTAAACCATCTTTTGCGAACGATGCTTACTATATTTCTGATCTAGGTGAAGAATATGGTGTAGCAAGTTGCTATAACGCACTGCCTGAATGTGGCGGTGCTTACACATTAACGCGTTTACGTCTAGGCACGATTGCTCGCGCGTGTAAAAGTGTGGATGAAATGGTAAACGAATTATTACCACGTGTGGCGAAATGTGCTCTTTCAACGATGGATAAACGACACAAATTTGTAGTGGAAGAAAGTAATTTCTTTAACAGTTCATTCCTCGAAAAAGAAGGCTTTATCAAACGTACTAATTTTACGGGGATGTTCGCAATTGTGGGCTTGGCAGATGCAGCAAACCACTTATTGCAATGTGAAGGATTAAATGAAACCTTTGGTAAGAGTGCTCGTGGCGATGAGATTGCGACAGCAATTATGGATAAACTTAAAGAAATCACTGATGTACATGAAGGGGTTTATGCAGAACGTACAGGCAATCGTTATTTATTACATGCGCAAGTGGGCGCAAGTAACCACGAAGAAGACAAACGCAACGCACCGGCTCACCGTATTCGTGTAGGCGAAGAACCAACGCTACTTGCACATTTGAAACAGTCTGCACCGTTCCATAAATATTTCCCATCTGGTACAGGGGATTTATTCGCCTTTGATCAAACTTATGTAGATCACTGCGATGCGGTGGTGGATATTATTGATGGTGCATTCTCTTTAGGCTATCGCTACATTACGACCTATTTGAAAAACACGGATTTAATTCGCGTTACAGGTTATCTGGTGAAGAAAAGCGAAGTTGAAAAATACCGTAAAGGCGAAGTCGCATTACGCGATACAACTTGGTATGGCTCGGGTACGGATGAATGTGCCAACGTGTTTGCTCGCCAATTACGCGATGAAAAAGATGTCACTGCTGAAAAATAATTGGAAAAATGACCGCACTATCTGAGATTTTTGTGCCGTTACATCGGATTATTCCGTTTTCAAATGTAGAGGGACAAGGCAATCGTTCAAGCATTTTTCTGCAAGGTTGCAAGTTAAATTGCTTGTATTGCCATAATCCAGAAACTATTCCTCGTTATACGGAAAATGCGAAATTGGTTAGTTTGCAGTATTTGTATGAACAGGTTATGGAGGCAGTTCCATTTATTCGCGGTGTAACGGTTTCTGGTGGAGAACCCACTATTCATCACAAAAAACTTGTGCCACTCTTTAAGGCTTTACGTTCACAAGGATTGACTTGTTATTTGGATAGTAGTGGCTTTTTTGAGTTTGATCGTATTCGTTCGTTAATCGATGTCACTGACAAATTTTTATTCGATCTCAAAGGTGAGGGTGCAGGCTTGCAAACACTTTGTTTCGATCGGAAAAATCAAGCAGGTATTGTACCACAGCAAGTGATACCAGATCGTTTACACATAAAAAACGATAAACTTGAGCGAAATTTACAAAATCTGGCTGCTTTGTTGCCATTAAATAAAGTGGAGGAAGTGCGGTTAGTTTTTTTAAAGCATTTTTTTGATGCTGAATATTTAGTGAGAAACGTTGCTCAACTGCTACGAAATTATCCTGATGTGGCATTAAAAATTATCCGTGTGCATAGCAAAGGTGTGCGCGATGAAACTGGGTTATCGACGCATATTCCAAGTGCGGAAGAAACAAATGAGCTGGCGAAGCTGGCTTATCAATATGGGATTGAAAAAGTCCTGACTATTTTGTAATCGTTTGTGTTAAGTGCGGTGAAATTTCACCGACTTTTTCATCAAAAATAAGTAAAATAGTGCCGTTTTATTTTTATCAACTTCACCAACTAAGGGGAATCAAATGAGTGTGTTAAGCAGCATTTTGGGAATGGTCGTATTAATCGCTATTGCCGTGTTACTTTCCAATAATCGTAAAGCGATTAGTATTCGAACTGTCGTGGGGGCGTTAGCAATCCAAGTAGGATTTGCCGCCCTTATTTTATATGTGCCTGCAGGTAAACAAGCATTGGGTGCCGCTGCGGATATGGTATCTAACGTTATTGCCTATGGTAACGACGGGATTAATTTCGTTTTCGGCGGATTAGCAGATCCAAGCAAACCTTCAGGTTTCATTTTTGCAGTGAAAGTATTACCAATTATTGTGTTCTTCTCTGGCTTAATCTCTGTGCTTTACTATCTTGGCATTATGCAAGTAGTAATTAAAGTATTAGGCGGTGCATTGCAAAAAGCATTGGGTACGTCAAAAGCAGAATCCATGTCAGCGGCGGCGAATATTTTCGTTGGTCAAACTGAAGCACCATTGGTTGTTCGCCCTTACATTAAAAATATGACCCAATCTGAATTATTTGCAATCATGGTGGGCGGTACAGCCTCTATCGCGGGTTCAGTAATGGCGGGTTACGCAGGAATGGGCGTGCCATTGACATACTTAATCGCGGCGTCATTTATGGCGGCACCAGCAGGTTTGTTATTTGCGAAGTTAATGTTCCCACAAACAGAACAATTCTCTGATAAACAACCAGAAGACAATGATTCAGAAAAACCAACTAACGTACTTGAAGCAATGGCGGGCGGTGCGAGTGCAGGTATGCAACTTGCCTTAAACGTAGGTGCAATGTTAATCGCATTTGTTGGTTTAATTGCATTAATTAACGGTATTTTAAGTGGTGTTGGTGGCTGGTTCGGCTATGGCGATTTAACGTTACAATCTATCTTTGGTTTAATTTTCAAACCATTAGCATACTTAATCGGTGTAACTGACGGTACCGAAGCGGGTATCGCAGGGCAAATGATCGGGATGAAATTAGCGGTTAATGAATTTGTGGGTTATCTTGAATTTGCAAAATACTTACAACCAGATTCTGCAATTGTATTAACTGAAAAAACCAAAGCGATTATTACTTTCGCACTTTGTGGTTTTGCTAACTTTAGCTCAATTGCAATCTTAATCGGTGGTTTAGGTGGAATGGCACCAAACCGTCGTAGTGATGTTGCTCGTTTAGGTATCAAAGCCGTTATCGCTGGTACTCTCGCTAACTTAATGAGTGCAACTATTGCTGGTTTATTTATCGGCTTAGGTGCTGCAGCACTTTAATTTATCTTAATCAATTAAAAAGTGCGGTAAAAAATGACCGCACTTTATTCATTTTTATTCATTATTAAAAATAAGGAAAAATTATGACTCCACATATTAACGCGCCTGAAGGTGCATTTGCTGATGTTGTTTTAATGCCTGGCGATCCACTTCGTGCAAAATACATTGCAGAAACTTTTTTACAAGATGTTGTTGAAGTAACGAATGTTCGTAATATGCTTGGTTTTACTGGAACTTATAAAGGTCGTAAAATTTCTATTATGGGGCACGGTATGGGGATTCCATCTTGCTCTATTTACGCGAAAGAATTAATCACTGAATATGGCGTGAAAAAAATTATCCGTGTAGGTTCTTGTGGCACTGTTCGTATGGACGTGAAAGTGCGCGATGTGATTATCGGTTTAGGTGCATGTACTGATTCAAAAGTAAACCGTATTCGTTTCAAAGATAACGACTTTGCAGCTATTGCTGACTTCGATATGGCACAAGCTGCTGTTCAAGCTGCAAAAGCAAAAGGCAAAGCCGTTCGTGTAGGTAATTTATTCTCGGCGGATTTATTCTATACACCCGATGTTGAAATGTTCGATGTAATGGAAAAATACGGCATTTTAGGTGTGGAAATGGAAGCTGCTGGAATTTATGGTGTGGCTGCAGAATATGGTGCAAAAGCATTAACGATTTGTACCGTGTCTGATCATATTCGTACTCACGAACAAACCACAGCAGAAGAACGTCAATTAACATTCAATGATATGATTGAAATTGCGTTAGATTCAGTATTAATTGGTGATGCGCAATAATATCTTCTAGCGGATTTAAGAAGTGCTTGAAAAACAACCGCACTTTTAATATAATCCGCACCCATTATGAGCCGTTCAGGGCTCATATTTTTGTGTGGTGCAATGAATTTTGCACTAAAAATTATCGGGGAGCTATTTAATAGCGTTATTACCCAATTAGAGGAAAACTAAAATGGCAAAAAAAGTCCAAGCCTATGTTAAGTTGCAAGTTGCAGCTGGTATGGCTAACCCATCACCACCAGTTGGTCCTGCATTAGGTCAGCAAGGTGTGAACATTATGGAATTCTGTAAAGCATTCAACGCTCGTACTGAGAGCTTAGAAAAAGGTTTACCAATTCCAGTTGTTATCACTGTATATGCAGACCGTTCATTTACTTTCGTCACTAAAACTCCACCAGCAGCAGTATTATTGAAAAAAGCTGCAGGTATCAAATCTGGTTCTGGTAAACCGAACAAAGATAAAGTGGGTAAAGTAACTTTAGATCAAGTTCGTCAAATCGCTGAAACTAAAGCAGCAGATATGACTGGTGCGACTATCGAAACGAAAATGAAATCAATCGCTGGTACTGCTCGTTCAATGGGCTTAGTGGTGGAGGAATAATACGATGGCTAAATTGACTAAAAAAATGAAAGCAATCAAAGCTGGCGTAGATTCTACTAAAGCATACGAAATTAACGAAGCAATCGCGGTATTAAAACAATTCGCAACGGCTAAATTCGTTGAAAGTGTTGATGTTGCAGTAAACTTAGGTATCGATCCTCGTAAATCTGACCAAAACGTTCGTGGTGCAACAGTATTACCACACGGTACTGGTCGTGAAGTACGTGTAGCTGTGTTCACTCAAGGTGCTAACGCAGATGCAGCTAAAGAAGCTGGTGCTGATTTAGTGGGTATGGAAGATTTAGCAGAGCAAATCAAAAAAGGCGAAATGAACTTTGATGTTGTTATCGCTTCTCCTGATGCAATGCGTGTTGTTGGTCAATTAGGTCAAGTATTAGGCCCACGTGGTTTAATGCCAAACCCTAAAGTTGGTACTGTAACACCAAACGTTGCTGAAGCAGTTAAAAATGCTAAATCTGGTCAGATCCGTTATCGTAATGATAAAAACGGTATTATCCACACCACTATCGGTAAAGCAAACTTCTCTGAAGTTCAATTAAAAGAAAATCTTCAAGCATTATTGGCTGCTTTAAATAAAGCAAAACCAACTACTGCTAAAGGTATTTTCATCAAGAAAGTAAGCATCTCTACCACTATGGGTGCAGGTGTTGCTGTTGATCAAACTTCTTTATAATTTAAAGAATTGATAGATTTTAAACCGCACTTTTTGAAAGTGCGGTTTTTTTGTTTCATAAAATTTCTATATAAGTTTTAAACTTGACGAGAAAGCTGCATTCATTTAAAATTTACCGCCTTGAAATTAGCAAAGATTTAGATTGATTTTTAATCAATTTTGACCTTTTATTGCTTAATTTAACCGTGTTTTTGATAGAAAGCACATCCACACAATGACAAATTCACCGTTATTTGTCGTTGTTTTGCTCAAGTTGTCGTTCTATGTAATTTGAGTTGTCACCCCACTATAGAAGTAAGGTTCAGAGTGCGGTCATTTTAACGGTCATTCACGTCACAGTTAGTTTGTGGCTAGGTCACTGAACAGTTAGCAGAGGAAAACCAATGGGTTACTCCTATTCTGAAAAAAAACGAATTCGTAAAGATTTCGGTAAACGTCCGCAAGTTTTAAATGTTCCTTATTTATTAACCATTCAGTTGGATTCTTTTGATAAATTTATTCAAAAAGATCCTGAAGGTCAGCAAGGTTTAGAAGCGGCATTCCGTTCTGTATTTCCTATTGTAAGCAATAATGGCTATACAGAATTACAATATGTAGATTATCGTTTAGAAGAGCCAGAGTTTGATGTACGTGAGTGCCAAATTCGTGGCTCAACTTATGCAGCAGGCTTACGTGTAAAATTACGTTTAGTGAGCTACGATAAAGAATCTTCTTCACGCGCAGTTAAAGATATTAAAGAAAATGAAGTTTATATGGGGGAAATCCCATTAATGACTGATAACGGTACTTTTGTAATTAATGGTACCGAGCGTGTTATCGTTTCACAATTACACCGTAGTCCAGGTGTATTCTTTGATTCTGACAAAGGTAAAACCCATTCTTCAGGTAAAGTGCTTTATAACGCACGCATTATTCCTTACCGTGGTTCTTGGTTAGATTTTGAATTCGATCCAAAAGATAACTTATTTGCGCGCATTGACCGTCGCCGTAAATTACCGGCAACAATTATTCTTCGTGCATTAGGCTATACCACTGAAGAAATCTTAAACTTATTCTTTGATAAAATTACCTTTGAAATCGCTGGCGATAAATTGTTAATGACTTTAGTGCCAGAACGTTTACGTGGTGAAACGGCTTCTTTTGATATTGAAGCAAATGGCAAAGTGTATGTTGAACGTGGTCGTCGCATCACTGCTCGTCACATTAAAGCATTAGAAAAAGATAATATCTCACAAGTGGTTGTGCCTTCTGAATATATTTTAGGTAAAGTTGCGTCGAAAGATTATGTTGATTTAGAGTCTGGCGAAATTATTTGTCCTGCAAATGGCGAAATTTCGTTAGAAACCCTCGCAAAATTAGCACAAGCTGGTTACACCACGATCGAAACTTTATTTACTAATGATTTAGATTACGGTCCATATATTTCTGAAACGCTACGTGTCGATCCAACTTATGACAAAACCAGTGCGCTTTACGAAATTTATCGTATGATGCGTCCGGGCGAGCCACCAACACCAGAATCTTCAGAAGCGTTATTCAATAATTTATTCTTCTCTGCAGAACGTTATGATTTATCTACAGTAGGTCGTATGAAGTTCAACCGTTCTTTAGCTTTTCCAGAAGGGGAAGGTGCTGGTATTTTAAGCAATGAAGATATTATTGCGGTAATGCGTAAATTGATCGACATCCGTAATGGTCGTGGCGAAGTAGACGATATTGACCATTTGGGTAACCGTCGTATCCGTAGCGTGGGCGAAATGGCTGAAAACCAATTCCGTATCGGTTTAGTGCGTGTTGAAAGAGCGGTCAAAGAACGTCTATCTTTAGGCGATTTAGATGCGATCACGCCACAAGACTTAATTAACCCGAAACCGATTTCTGCGGCAGTAAAAGAATTCTTTGGTTCTTCACAGCTTTCGCAATTTATGGATCAAAACAACCCATTGTCAGAAGTGACACACAAACGTCGTATTTCTGCATTAGGTCCGGGCGGTTTAACGCGTGAGCGTGCAGGCTTTGAAGTGCGTGACGTACATAATACTCACTATGGTCGTTTATGTCCGATTGAAACCCCTGAAGGTCCAAACATCGGTTTGATCAACTCACTTTCTGCTTTTGCACGTACTAATGATTATGGTTTCTTAGAAACACCATATCGTAAAGTGGTTGATGGTCAAGTTACTGAAGAAATTGAATACTTATCTGTAATTGATGAAGCAAACTACATCATTGCACAGGCAAACTCAAACTTAGACGAAAATAACCGTTTTACTGATGCTTTCGTTACTGCTCGTGGTGAACGTGGTGAATCTGGTTTATATAAACCTGAAGATATTCACTATATGGATGTTTCGACACAACAAGTGGTATCTGTTGCGGCTGCATTAATTCCATTCCTTGAGCATGACGATGCGAACCGTGCGTTGATGGGTGCGAACATGCAACGTCAAGCAGTTCCAACATTACGTGCGGATAAACCATTAGTTGGTACAGGTATGGAAAAACCAATCGCACTTGACTCAGGTGTTGCGGTTGTTGCAAAACGTGGTGGTACCGTTCAGTACGTTGATGCGTCTCGTATTGTGATTAAAGTAAATGAAGATGAAACCATTGCAGGTGAAGCTGGTATTGATATTTATAATTTAATTAAATACACCCGCTCTAACCAAAATACTTGTATTAACCAAATTCCTTGTGTGAATTTAGGCGATCCAATTAATCGTGGCGAAGTATTAGCAGATGGTCCTTCAACTGATTTAGGGGAACTTGCATTAGGTCAAAATATTCGCGTGGCGTTCATGCCTTGGAACGGCTATAACTTCGAAGACTCAATGTTAGTTTCTGAACGTGTTGTTCAACAAGACCGTTTCACTACGATCCATATTCAAGAATTATCTTGTGTTGCGCGTGATACTAAGTTAGGTGCAGAAGAAATTACTGCGGATATTCCAAACGTAGGTGAATCAGCGTTAAGCAAACTTGATGAATCTGGTATCGTTTATGTCGGTGCTGAGGTTAAAGGTGGCGACATCTTAGTAGGTAAAGTAACCCCTAAAGGCGAAACTCAATTAACCCCAGAAGAAAAATTGTTACGTGCAATCTTTGGGGAAAAAGCTTCCGATGTGAAAGATTCTTCATTACGCGTGCCAAATGGTACATCAGGTACGGTTATTGATGTTCAAGTCTTCACTCGTGATGGCGTAGAAAAAGATAAACGTGCATTAGAAATCGAAGAAATGCAACTTCGTGAAGCGAAAAAAGATTTAACTGAAGAGTTAGAGATTTTAGAAGCTGGTTTATTTGCTCGTGTGCGTAATCTTCTTATTTCTAGTGGTGCGGATGCAGCACAATTAGATAAAGTAGATCGCACTAAATGGTTAGAACAAACCATTGCAGATGAAGAAAAACAAAACCAATTAGAACAGCTTGCTGAGCAATACGAAGAACTTCGTAAAGAGTTTGAACATAAACTTGAAGTGAAACGTAAGAAAATCATTAAAGGCGATGATCTTGCACCGGGCGTATTAAAAGTTGTGAAAGTTTACCTTGCAGTGAAACGTCAAATCCAGCCGGGGGATAAAATGGCGGGTCGTCACGGTAACAAAGGTGTTATCTCGAAAATTAACCCAGTTGAAGATATGCCATACGATGAAAATGGTCAGCCAGTTGAAATCGTATTAAACCCACTGGGCGTACCGTCTCGTATGAACATCGGTCAGATCCTTGAAACTCACTTAGGTTTAGCTGCAAAAGGTATTGGTGATCAAATCAATGCAATGCTTAAACAAAAACAAGAAGTGGAAAAATTACGTAGCTATATCCAAAAAGCATACGATTTATTAGGTAATGGTTCACAAAAAGTGGATTTAAGCACTTTTACTGATGAAGAAGTATTGCGTTTAGCGGGAAATTTACGTAAGGGCTTACCAGTTGCAACGCCAGTGTTCGATGGTGCAGACGAAGCGGAAATCAAAGAGCTATTAAAACTTGGTGGATTACCAACTTCAGGTCAAATAACCCTTTACGATGGTCGTACTGGCGAGAAATTTGAACGTCCAGTAACCGTGGGTTATATGTACATGCTAAAATTGAACCACTTAGTTGATGATAAAATGCACGCTCGTTCAACAGGTTCTTATAGCCTTGTTACACAACAGCCACTGGGTGGTAAAGCACAATTTGGTGGTCAGCGTTTCGGTGAGATGGAGGTATGGGCACTTGAAGCATATGGTGCAGCCTACACCTTACAAGAAATGCTAACTGTGAAATCCGATGATGTGAATGGTCGTACGAAGATGTATAAAAATATCGTAAGTGGCAACCAACATATGGAGCCAGGCACACCGGAATCTTTCAACGTAATTATGAAAGAAATCCGCTCACTTGGTTTAAATATCGAGTTAGACGAAGAGTAATTTCATTCTTGCCTTCCCCTGCTTGTGGGGGAAGGTGCCCGAAGGGCGGAAGGGGGAAATTCCCCCCTCAGCCTGCGGCAGCTCCCCCCGTAAACAGGGGGAGCGAAGAGAAAAAATGACGAAACAATAAATCGCCGAAGTGCGGTCAAAATTCTCCGAAATTTTTAACCGCACTTTAAACCTTTAACTCCGACAGGAGAACATTTGTGAAAGACTTAGTTAAGTTTTTAAAAGCACAATCAAAAACCAGTGAAGATTTTGATGTGATTAAAATTGGGTTAGCTTCCCCAGATATGATCCGTTCTTGGTCATTTGGTGAAGTGAAGAAACCTGAAACCATTAACTACCGTACGTTCAAACCTGAACGTGATGGTCTTTTCTGTGCGCGTATCTTCGGGCCTGTAAAAGATTACGAATGTTTATGTGGTAAATATAAACGTTTAAAACACCGTGGTGTGATTTGTGAAAAATGTGGTGTTGAAGTCACTCAAACTAAAGTTCGTCGTGAACGTATGGGTCATATTGAACTTGCATCGCCAGTTGCACATATTTGGTTCTTAAAATCATTGCCGTCTCGTATCGGTTTACTTTTAGATATGCCATTGCGCGACATCGAACGTGTACTTTATTTTGAAATGTACATCGTGACCGAACCAGGTATGACGGACTTAGAGCGCGGTCAATTATTAACAGAAGAACAATACCTTGACGCTGAAGATCGCTGGCAAGATGAATTTGAAGCGAAAATGGGTGCCGAAGCGATTCAAGATCTCTTAAAAGGTATGGATCTTGAAGCTGAATGTGAAAAATTACGTGAAGAATTACAAGAAACTAACTCTGAAACTAAACGTAAAAAAATCACTAAACGCTTAAAATTATTAGAAGCATTTGTTCAATCTGGTAATAAACCAGAATGGATGGTGATGACGGTATTGCCAGTTCTTCCACCAGATTTACGCCCATTAGTACCACTTGATGGCGGTCGTTTTGCGACTTCAGATCTGAACGATTTATATCGTCGTGTAATCAACCGTAACAATCGTTTAAAACGTTTATTAGATTTAATTGCGCCAGATATTATTGTGCGCAACGAAAAACGTATGTTACAAGAATCTGTTGATGCCTTATTAGATAATGGTCGTCGCGGTCGTGCAATTACGGGTTCTAACCGTCGTCCATTAAAATCATTAGCGGATATGATCAAAGGTAAACAAGGTCGTTTCCGTCAAAATTTATTAGGTAAACGTGTTGATTACTCTGGTCGTTCTGTAATCACTGTTGGCCCATACTTGCACTTACACCAATGTGGTTTACCGAAGAAAATGGCATTGGAATTATTCCGTCCGTTTATCTATGCGAAATTAGAAAGCCGTGGTTATGCTACGACAATCAAAGCGGCTAAGAAAATGGTTGAGCGTGAAGAGGCGATCGTTTGGGATATTCTTGCAGAAGTTATTCGTGAACACCCAATTCTATTGAACCGTGCGCCAACACTTCACCGTTTGGGTATCCAAGCGTTTGAACCGATCTTAATCGAAGGTAAAGCGATTCAATTACACCCACTCGTTTGTGCGGCGTTTAACGCAGACTTCGATGGTGACCAAATGGCGGTACATGTTCCATTAACCCTTGAAGCGCAATTAGAAGCTCGTGCGTTGATGATGTCCACCAATAACGTGCTTTCTCCAGCAAACGGTGATCCTATTATCGTTCCATCACAAGACGTGGTATTAGGTCTTTACTATATGACCCGCGAAAAAGTGAACGGTAAAGGCGAAGGTATGTTATTGCAAGATCCTCGCGAAGCTGAAAAAGCATATCGTACAGGCGAAGCAGAATTACATTCTCGTGTGAAAGTACGTATTACTGAATATGTGAAAAATGAAGCGGGCGAATTTGATGCGAAAACCACGCTGACTGATACAACTATCGGTCGTGCAATCTTATGGATGATCGCGCCGAAAGGCATGCCTTATTCATTGTTCAACCAAACATTAGGTAAAAAAGCCATTTCTAAACTGATTAACGAAGCATATCGTCGTTTAGGTTTAAAAGAAGCGGTAATGTTTGCTGACCAAATTATGTATACCGGTTTTGCGTATGCGGCACGTTCTGGTTCATCAGTTGGTATTGATGATATGGAAATTCCAGCGAAGAAATACGAAATTATTTCTGCAGCGGAAGAAGAAGTAGCTGAGATCCAAGAACAATTCCAATCAGGTCTTGTGACGGCAGGCGAACGCTATAATAAAGTAATCGATATTTGGGCTGCCGCGAATGAGCGCGTAGCGAAAGCGATGATGGAAAACTTATCTCAAGAAGAAGTCATCAATCGTGAAGGTAATCCTGAAAAACAAGCGTCCTTTAACAGTATCTTTATGATGGCTGATTCTGGTGCGCGTGGTTCTGCAGCGCAGATTCGTCAGTTAGCAGGTATGCGTGGTTTGATGGCTCGTCCAGATGGCTCGATCATTGAAACCCCAATTACAGCAAACTTCCGTGAAGGTTTGAACGTATTACAGTACTTTATTTCAACCCACGGTGCTCGTAAAGGTTTGGCGGATACCGCATTAAAAACAGCGAACTCAGGTTACTTAACTCGTCGTTTAGTTGATGTGGCACAAGACTTAGTGATTGTAGAAGATGACTGTGGTACGCACGAAGGCTTAGTCATGACCCCATTAATTGAAGGTGGAGATGAAAAAGTGCCACTTCGTGAATTAGTATTAGGTCGTGTTGCTGCAGAAGATATTTTAAAACCGGGTGCAGAAGAAGTATTAATTCCGCGTAACACCTTATTAGATGAAAAACTCTGTGATGTGTTGGATGCAAACTCTGTAGATAGCGTAAAAGTACGTTCTGTTGTAACTTGTGATACTGACTTTGGCGTGTGTGCGAAATGTTATGGTCGTGATCTTGCGCGTGGTCATTTAATCAACCAAGGCGAAGCGGTGGGGGTTATTGCCGCTCAATCTATCGGTGAGCCGGGTACACAGCTAACAATGCGTACGTTCCATATTGGTGGTGCGGCATCTGCGGCAGCGAAAGAATCTAGTGTGCAAGTTAAAAACACTGGTACAGTGCATTTAATGAATGCAAAATTCGTGACTAACGATGAAAGCAAACTAGTATTAACTTCTCGTAACACGGAATTAACTATTACTGATGCATTTGGTCGTACTAAAGAACATTATAAAGTGCCTTATGGTGCGGTATTAAGCAAAGGTGACGGTCAAGAAGTCACTGCAGGCGAAACTATCGCAAATTGGGATCCACATACAATGCCAGTTGTCTCTGAAGTATCTGGTTTTGTGAAATTTGTAGACATTATTGATGGTTTAACTGTGACGCGTCAAACAGATGAATTAACAGGTTTATCATCAATCGTGGTTCAAGATGTGGGTGAACGTGCAACTGCGGGTAAAGATTTACGTCCAACTATTAAATTAGTTGATGCAAATGGCAACGATATTTTCTTACCTGAAACTGATGTTCTTGCACAATACTTCTTACCTGGTAAAGCAATTGTAAGTTTAGACGATGGCGCAGCAGTGAAAGTAGGGGAACCATTAGCACGTATTCCACAAGAATCTGTGGGTACTAAAGATATTACTGGTGGTCTACCGCGCGTTGCAGATTTATTTGAAGCACGTAAACCAAAAGAACCAGCTATCTTGGCTGAAATTTCTGGTATCGTGTCTTTCGGTAAAGAAACCAAAGGTAAACGCCGTTTATTAATTACTCCTGCGGAAGGCGAAACTTACGAAGAAATGATTCCAAAATGGCGTCAGCTCAACGTATTTGAAGGCGAAATGGTACAACGTGGCGATGTAATTTCTGATGGTGCTGAAACACCACACGACATTTTACGTTTACGTGGCGTGCGTGCAGTAACTGAATACATCGTGAACGAAGTGCAAGATGTTTACCGCTTACAAGGGGTAAAAATCAACGATAAACATATCGAAGTTATCGTTCGTCAAATGTTACGTAAAGCGGTAATTACTAAAGCTTACGACTCAGAATTCCTTGAGGGAGAACAAGTCGAAGTGGCTCGCGTGAAAATTGTTAATCGCCAACGTGAAGCAGAAGGTAAACCACCAGTTGAATTTGAACGTGAATTATTGGGTATCACCAAAGCGTCTCTTGCGACTGAATCCTTCATCTCTGCCGCATCGTTCCAAGAAACTACTCGTGTTCTTACCGAAGCAGCAGTGGCAGGTAAACGTGATGAATTACGTGGCTTGAAAGAGAACGTAATAGTAGGTCGATTAATTCCTGCGGGTACAGGTTTTGCGTATCATCAAAATCGTCACAAACATCGTTTAGTTGATGATGTCGTAGCGAAATTATCTGAAGAAGATGAAGCTGCTATCGCTGATGAATTTGTTATGACTGCAGATGATGCAAGTGCGAACTTAGCTGAAATGCTTAACATGGCAGATGATGCGGAATAATTAATTCCCTGTATGAGAAAACCCGAATGAAAGTTCGGGTTTTTTATTTTTATGAAAATGGGTAGAGGTTTTATGCCAGAACAACAAGTATGTTTCTTCATAGAAATTCACAAAAATTTGAGACTTTTAGAAAAGTCTGTTGTTGATAGTTATGTTACACTTTGCTCATATTTTTCAAAATAAGGATCATACTATGAATATAACAAAGCCTTTTCCTCTTCCAACAGGATATTTCGGTATTCCTCTTGGTTTAGCAGCCTTATCTTTAGCTTGGTTTCATTTAGAAAACTTATTTCCTGCTGCGCGAATGGTAAGTGATGTTCTTGGCATTGTAGCAAGTGTGGTCTGGATTTTATTTATTTTAATGTATGCGTATAAACTTCGTTATTACTTTGAGGAAGTTCGTGCAGAGTATCATAGCCCAGTTCGTTTTTCCTTTATTGCATTGATTCCTATTACAACTATGTTGGTAGGCGATATTCTTTATCGTTGGAATCCTTTAATTGCTGAAGTTTTAATTTGGATTGGAACGATTGGTCAATTACTTTTCTCAACATTACGTGTCAGTGAATTATGGCAAGGTGGTGTATTTGAGCAAAAATCTACTCATCCTCCGTTTTATTTGCCTGCGGTAGCTGCTAATTTTACCAGCGCAAGTTCATTAGCATTACTTGGCTACCATGATTTAGCCTACTTATTCTTTGGCGCAGGAATGATTGCTTGGATTATTTTTGAACCTGTATTATTACAACATTTACGTATTTCATCTCTTGAGCCACAATTTAGAGCCACAATAGGGATTGTTTTAGCACCTGCGTTTGTGTGTGTATCTGCTTATTTATCGATCAATCACTGCGAGGTGGATACGTTAGCTAAAATCCTTTGGGGATATGGATTTTTGCAATTATTTTTCTTATTGCGATTATTCCCTTGGATTGTGGAAAAAGGACTTAACATTGGCTTATGGACATTCTCATTCGGATTAGCGTCTATGGCAAACAGTGCTACCGCTTTCTATCATGGCAATGTTTTACAAGGCGTGTCTATTTTTGCCTTTGTTTTCTCAAATGTAATGATTGGCTTATTGGTTTTAATGACAATATATAAATTAACTAAAGGGCAGTTTTTCCTAAAATAAGGCATTTAAATTAACTAAGGCAGGGATTCCCTGCCTTATTTACATATTACATCTATTTGTCTTTTTCTATTTCAATCACTTCTACACAATTTACCGTACCCGCTTTAATTCGCCATTTCACATTAAATTCGTACAAACTTGTTCCATAAATACGATCACTCGGTTTACCTTGTTGATAGGCTGGGCGAGGATCTTGCTCTAGCACTTGGCGAATAAAACGACTTAAGTGCGGTCGTTTTTCTTCTCGTTTTTTTACCGCACTTTTGGCTTGCTCGGTAAATTCAACAGTCAGTTTTACTGGTGGTTTTTCTTGAGCAAAGCTCGATTGTGCATTTGGCTCACTATCCGCATAGGCAATATAGGGTTTGATATCGAAAATGGGCGTGCCATCCACTAAATCCACCGCACCTAAATGGAGAAAAATGTTACCGTTGATGCATTCTACTTGACGTAATTCGACTTTGGATAAACCAAGAGGATTTGGGCGGTGCGTTGCGCGTGAAGCAAACACTCCAATTCGTTGATTACCGCCTAACCGAGGAGGGCGTACGGTGGGTTGCCATTTCCCTTGTTGGATTTGGTCGAATTGAAAAATTAACCAAAGATGACTGAATTGTTCTAATCCTCTCACGGCTTCAGGCGAATTATAAGGCGGTAAGAGTTCTACAATGCCTACTCCGTCTTCAACTAACTTAGGTTGGCGTGGTACGGAGAATTTTTCTTTATAAGGCGTGTGGATAATGGCGATAGGCGATAAGGTTAAATCATTCATAAATTGGGTGTCTTAGTGTAGAATACGCGGCTTATTGTAATCAAAAGTGCGGTCAAAAAAAATGATAAATGAAAAATTGAAAATGTGGTGGGAAACGGCTCGACCGAAAACTTTGCCCTTAGCGTTGGCATCGATTTTCACGGGTTCGGCATTAGGTTATTGGGCGAATCCACAAGGTTTTAATGGGCTTGTAATGGTGCTTTGTTTACTCACGACAATTTTATTGCAGGTGCTTTCTAATTTTGCCAATGATTATGGGGATCATCAAAAAGGTTCAGATACTGAAGAACGTATTGGGCCATTACGTGGCATTCAAAAAGGCGCAATTTCAGCAAAAGAACTGAAATGGGGATTAATTCTAATGGTGATGGCAAGTTTTCTTTCAGGAAGTTTCTTGATTGGAATCGCTTATGAAAATCTCTCAGATTTATTCGCTTTCGCTGGGCTTGGAATTTTAGCTATTGTTGCTGCCATTACTTACACTGTTGGGGCAAAACCTTATGGCTATATGGGATTAGGCGATATTTCTGTATTAGTATTTTTTGGTTTGCTTGGCGTTGGCGGCACTTATTATTTGCAAACTCACAGTATTGCTAGCCACATTATTTTGCCTGCTATTGGTTCTGGCTTATTGGCAAGTGCGGTATTAAATATCAATAATTTACGTGATATTGAACAGGATGCGAAAGCTAGCAAAAATACCCTAGCCGTTCGTTTAGGTGCATATAAAGGGCGTGTTTATCATTGTATTTTATTAAGTGTGGCGGCTCTATGTTATTTGGCATTTGCGGTGGCAACGGCCACGGCCACTTCTTGGACAAATTATTTATTTGTATTAGCAATGCCATTGTTAGCTAAACACGCGATCTTTGTTTATCGTAGTCAGCAGCCAAGTGAATTGCGTCCAATGTTGGCTCAAATGTCTATGATTTCGTTATTAATCAATATCTTGTTTAGTTTAGGCTTGCTTATCGGCTAAATCGGCATATACTAAAGCAAACAAAATTTCAACAATCGATAGGGGAAAGTTATGTTTATTGATACTTCAGAACTTTGCGATCTTTATGCAGAACAAGTGGATGTCGTGGAGCCAATTTTTTCAAGCTTTGGTGGCGTAAGTCATTTTTACGGTAAAGTCACTACAGTAAAATGCTTTGAAAGTAATGGATTAATTGCTGAAGTATTAGAAGAAAACGGCGAAGGTCGAGTGCTTGTCATTGATGGCGGTGGTGCGGTACGCCGTGGTTTGATTGATGCAGAATTGGCTCAACTTGCCGTTGATAATGGTTGGGAAGGCATTATTGTATATGGTGCAGTACGCCAAATTCAGCAATTAGAAAACCTCGATATTGGTATTCATGCCCTTGCGCCAATTCCAGTCAGTGCAGATGAAAGCAGTGCTGGCGAGAGTGATATTCCAGTGAATTTTGGTGGCGTAACCTTTTTCCCAGAAGATTATATTTACGCAGATCTGACAGGAATTATACTTTCGCAAGAGCCTCTAGATTTAGAAGATTAATTTCTACTTGATTAACATCTTAGTATTTTATTTAAGCTTTCCTATTCTAAACGGCGTATCATACTAAAAAATTAAATTGTAACTATATGATATATAAAACCCCGTTCAATTTGAACGGGGTTAAAAGTGCGGTAAATTTTTAATGTGTTTTATGGCTTGTGCTATACAAAATTTTGTCCGTATAAGCTAAAGCAATTGCCGACACTAAAAAGCCCAAGTGCAACAATAATTGCCACATCATCGTTTTTTCTGGCATATTGCTTGCATTCACAAAAGTTTGCAACATATGGATAGATGAAATGCCGATAATAGACATAGAAAGTTTAACTTTCAACACGGTGGCATTTACGTGGCTCATCCATTCAGGTTGATCGGGGTGATTACGTGTACGCAATTTAGATACAAAGATTTCATAGCCACCGATAGTCACCATCACAAGTAAGTTGGCGATCATCACGACATCAATCAAATTCAACACGCCTAACATAATTGTGTTGGAATCCATATCATTTACATTAATCACTAACTCCCATAATCCTTTGATAAATTTATAAGAGTAGATTGCAAGGGTGACAATCAAGCCCAAATAAATCGGCACTTGCAACCAGCGACTAGCAAAAATTATTTTCGCGATAATATTCGATTGTTCGTTATATTTCGCATAAGGATCAACAGGTTTGTTTTCTTTCATAAGATTTTATTCCTAAATTAAACAGTGGGTTAAATAAACAAGAAAACCGCAAGAAAATAGCAGTTTTTTTGAAAATAGCAATAAGGAAATTGAGTTATTCTAATTTTATTTGAAACTGTAAATAGACTCTCTTAACACACAAGTCGGTTCTAACACCAAAGTGAGGTAATTTTCATTAGGATTTTTAATTCGTTGCAATAGTGTTTCAACAGCGAGTTTGCCAAGTTCAGCTTTCGGTTGGCAAATGGTGGAGAGAGGAGGCGAGAGATAACGAGCCAATTCAATGTCATCATAGCCCATAATTGAAAGATCTTGCGGAATACGTAAGCCTTGTTGCTGAATAGCTTGGTATGCACCGACAGCAATGGTGTCACTACAACAAAAAACTGCTGTTGGACGTGAAGATTGAGTAAGTAAAGATTGTATGCCAAGTACACCGCCTTCAAAGTCAAAATGACTTTCGACAATCCAATGAGGATTTAACGCAATTTTTGCTTCCGACAGCGCATTTTTATAACCTTGCAAACGATTTTGTGCGACAGATTTTTTGAGATTTCCCGTAATAATGCCAATTTTACGATGTCCTGCATCAATTAATGCTTTTGTCGCCAAATAGCCACCAAGTGCTGAATTTTCGAGTATTTTATCTGCATTTAACTCAGTAAACCACCAGTCCATCACAACCAGTGGCAGCGAAATGGCTAACTCTATATCAGCCTGAAAACGGCTATCACCACACATCAAAAGCAAACCATCCACTTGTTTGTGCATTAGAGTTTGCAGATTTTGTTGTAGGCGTTTGGCATCTCCACCCGTTGTAGCAATAATAAGATTATATTGATTTTTCTGACAATATTGCTCCACGCCAGCCATCACTTCCGCAAAGAAGGGATTATTTGTTGCGGTGACAAGTAGCCCGATAGTTTTGGTTTCGCGCACCTTAAGGCTTCGTGCAACAGCTGAAGGGGTGTAATTCAGTTCAGCGACAATACGCATCACTTTCTCACGAATTTCATCGCTAACAAAACGCGATCCATTAATGACATGTGAAACTGTAGAAGTCGAAACTTGCGCCAGTCGTGCAATATCTTTCATTGTCGCCATAAAAACACCCTAAAAATTCACCGCACTTTAAGCGTGTTCAAGAAATTCCAAAGTTTCTTGACGCGTTGGAATAGAGGATTGAGCCCCTTTTTTCGTCACACTAATCGCAGCGGCAGCTTGACCAAAACGAATGGCTTCATCAAAGGATTTTTCTTCCAATAAAGCCGTAACAAAACCGCCATTAAATGTATCACCAGCTGCGGTAGTATCTATTGCTTGCACACAAAAGCCCTTAATGATGCGGCTTTTACCTTTTCGACTGACAAACACACCTTTCGCGCCAAGGGTAATCATTACGGTTTCAATGCCTTTATCGTGAAAAACACTCGCAGCTTTCACCGCACTTTGCTCGTCGGCTACCGCTACCCCCGTCAGGATTTCAGCTTCTGTTTCATTTGGTGTAATAATATCAATCAAACTCAATAATTCGTCCGATAAAATCTGCGCTGGAGCAGGATTTAGCACAACCTTAACACCATTTTTCTTAGCGATTTGAGCAGCCAGCTCCACACCAGAAAGTGGGGTTTCTAATTGCATTAACAAGCAATCCGATTGTGCAATTTGCGCCTCACTTTGACGAACGACCATCTCACCCAAATGTGCATTTGCACCGCTAGCCAACACAATACTGTTCTCACTAGACTTGGCGACTTGAATAAATGCCATTCCTGTCATTTCCTGTGAAACGGTATTAATATGGGTTGTATCAATTCCTTCTTGCTCAAACGCATTTTTCATTGTTTTGCCTATGCTATCTGATCCAATGCAACTAATGAACGCTACCTTTGCACCTAAACGAGCGGCTGCCACTGCTTGATTGGCACCTTTGCCACCATAGGCAATTTGATAATTTTGACCTGTTAGCGTTTCACCGGGTTTAGCAAAGTAAGGCACAGAAATAACGTGATCAGCATTGATACTACCGAGAACCGTGAGGGTTTTTTTCATTATTTTATCCTGTATTGTTATATTTTTTCTTTCTACACAATGGGACAAATATAATTTGCCCCATAATGTGATATAACGAGCTTATTTAGTAGATAGATTATTCACTTATTACTTTCAAATCTACTGGAATTTTCGCTTCAACTTTTTCGCCCTTTAAGATTTTATCAGCGGTAACAACACCTAATGAACCAATAAGCTCGGGTTGTTGTGCGATAGTTGCTGCCATTTTGCCACTTTTTACCGCTTTAACACCATCATCGGTACCATCAAAACCTACGATAAGGACTTTTTTATTTGCGGCTTTCACCGCACGTAATGCACCTAATGCCATTTCATCATTTTGCGCAAAAATTGCTTGAACATCACCTTTAGATGCCAACAAATTTTCCGTTACATTCAAACCTTTTGTTCGATCAAAATCTGCTGGCTGACTGGCAAGCACATTGAATTTATGAGCATCAATAGCTTGTTTGAAACCCTCACCTCGTTCGCGTGCCGCAGATGTTCCTGCAATACCTTCAAGTTGAATCACCTTGGCATTATCGCCTAATTTCTGTGCGATAAAATCACCTGCCATTTTACCACCTGCGATATTGTCAGATGCAATATGGCTCACTACGTTTCCTTTAGCTGCGCCACGATCTAATGTAATTACTGGAATATGCTTACGGTTTGCAATCGCCACTGCGTTGCCAACTGCTTCAGAATCAGTTGGATTGATCAATAATATTTTTGCACCACGCACAGTTAAATCTTCGACATTAGCTAATTCTTTAGCAGGGTCATTTTGTGAATCAAGCACCACTAACTTATAACCTAATTCATCCGCTTTTTTCTGTGCGCCATCTTTTAACGTTACAAAAAATGGGTTATCTAATGTAGATACTGCCAAAGCGATTGTGTCTTGTGCAGAAGCAGAGCCAGAAACAGCCAAACCTAATAATACAGCAGAAGTAAGTGCGGTTAGTTTTTTCATAGTTTCTCCTTAAAGTGAGTTACAGTTTTTTTGTACCAAGATAGTTATCGGCTAAAACAGCAACCAAAATAACCAACGCTTTTGCTATCATTTGATAGTAAGATGAAATATCTAATAAATTTAATGCATTGTTTAAAAATCCGATGATTAATGCACCGATGAGAGTTCCCATTACACGACCTTTCCCCCCCATCAAACTGGTTCCACCGACTACCACGGCGGCAATTGCATCTAATTCATAAGATACGCCAGCAGTGGGTTGAGCGGAAGATAAACGTGAAGTTACAATTAAACCCGCCAGCGCAGAAAGAAATCCACTCACCGCAAAAACAAATACTTTGATTTTATTGACGTTAATACCAGAAAGTTGGGTCGCTGCCTCATTTCCACCTAAAGCATAAATATAGCGACCGATTGGTGTGTGTTTTAAAATATACCAAGCAACCGCAAACACGATACTCATAATCCAAATTGGTACTGGGATACCTAAAACATAGCCTGTACCAATGCTAGCAAATAGATCAGCATTATCCGAAAAACCTGTCGTAATAGGACGACCATCTGTATAAACCATTGTTATACCACGCAGTAAGGTCATGGTAACCAAGGTAGCAATAAAAGCCTGAACTTTCCCTTTTGCCACAATTACACCACTTATGCCACCAAGAAGTGTTCCAATCAATAAAACCACAGGAATGACTAAAAAAATAGGCAATTCGATACTCACCATTGAAGCGGCGATTGCACCTGTCAATGCCAATACAGATCCAACAGAAAGATCTATACCTGCAATTAAAATAACGAAAGTCATACCCACTGCAATAATCGCATTAACCGAAGTTTGGCGTAAAATATTCAAAATATTATCTACGCTAAAAAAATCAGGATTAATCATTGATACAATCGCGATAAGAATAATCAACGCAATAAAAGAACGCTGTTCAATCAAAAATCTTCCTATTTGAAAATTAGATGTTTCATTTTTCATCATACTTACCTACTCTTATTTACCAATAGCTGCTGCTAATAATTTTTCTTGAGTTGCGTCTTTGCGAGAAAATTCTGCACTAATTTTACCTTCACGCATTACCAACACTCTATCGCTCATACCAAGCACTTCTGGCATATCAGATGAGATCATTAAAATACTCAAGCCCTCTTTCTTAAATTCGTTAATCAACTGATAAATTTCTTTCTTCGCGCCAACATCTACGCCACGAGTTGGTTCATCTAAAATCAACACATTTGGGCGAGTCATTAATCCACGAGCAATTGCCACTTTTTGTTGATTTCCACCAGATAGCAAACCTACTTGTTGATCACGATTAGGTGTTTTAATGTTAAACATCAGAATAAAGTCATCTACTGTCATTTTTTCCGCTTGATGACGAATACTGCCTTTTTGTGAAAAATGATCGAGCGATGTGAGCGACATATTTTCTTTTACTGACATTCCTAAAACCAAGCCATCACCTTTACGATCTTCAGAAATATATACAATACCATTATCCAAACCATCTTGCGGACTGAGATTCTCAATCTCTTGATTTTTTAACCGCACTTTTCCCGCCGTTTTTGGCAAAGCACCGTAAAGTAGCTTGCCGAGTTCCGTTCTACCCGCACCCATTAAGCCCGAGACACCAACAATTTCACCGGCATGCAATTTGAAGGAAACATCATCAATACCGCTTCCGCTCACATTTTTCACATCCAATACACATTCGCCTTTTTCTTGTGATAAATGCGGATATTGTTCATCAAGACGACGACCAACCATCATTTCAATTAAATCATCTTCTGTAATTTCTGCCACAATGCGTTCACCGATAAATTGACCATCGCGTAAAACCGTCACATCATCACAAATTTGGAAAATTTCTTTTAAACGATGAGAGATATAAACAATGCCACGATTTTCTGCTTTGAGTTCACGAATCACATTGAATAGGGCTTCGGTCTCCGTATCTGTGAGCGCATCGGTTGGTTCATCCATAATGATAACTTTGGATTCAAAACTTAAGGCTTTGGCTATCTCCACCATTTGTTGCTCACCAATAGAAAGTTCAGCGCAAAGCTGTTTACTGCTGTGAGTTACCCCCAAACGCGCAAGTAGCTTGTCTGCTTCTTGGTGCATTTTCTGCCAGTTAATCGCTCCCCACGAGGTTTTAAATTCACGACCAAGGAAAATGTTTTCTGCAATCGTGAGATTACCGACCAAATTCAGTTCTTGGTGAATAATACTAATGCCAGCTTCCTGTGAGGCTTTAGGTCCATTGAAATTAACTGATCGATTAAGATACTCAATTGTGCCTGCATCTTTAGAATAAATACCAGTAAGCACCTTCATCAAAGTCGATTTACCCGCCCCATTTTCCCCCATCAATGCCATTACGCGTCCAGCGTAAACAGATAAACAGGCATTATTCAAGGCTTTCACACCTGGAAATGACTTATCAACACCACTAATTTTGAGTAAAGTTTCCATAATTTCACCCTGATTAAAATGGCACGCCAGAATATAAAATCACATTGGCATAAGGTGAACATTCGCCAGTACGAACAATAGCTTTACTTTCGAGGGTGAATTTTTTAAAAGTTTCGTGCGATACAAATTCCACTTGTATTTGATTACCCTGATGGCTTTCAAGTTGTTGAAGTTGTGTTAAAAGTGCGGTCAATATTTCTGGATTTTTTTCTTTAATTTCTTCTGCAATAACAACGCGTTCAACATACATTTCATTCGTTACTACATTCAACGTTTGTAGAAAACTTGGTACACCCGCAGTTAATGCGAGATCGATACGTTCCACACTTAACGGAATTGGAAGTCCCGCATCGCAAATCGTCAAACTTTCTGTGTGACCAACAGAAGCGATACAACGAGAAAGTTGTGCATTTAATAACATTGTTTTTTTCATATATTTCCTCTTTCCACCTTTATCGAAACGTTTCGATAAGATAAATATAAAGAACAAAAATAGAAAAACAACTAAGAAATTTCAAATTTGGGATATTGATCACAAAATTTCTAGATAGGATAAAAAATTCTCCGATCAAATTTACATTCAATCGGAGAATAAATTATTGAAGATTTTCTTGATTTAAGACATTCAATCTAGCCAAATCCAGCTGATTATTCAATAAGTCCACATCGGGCATCGTTTTATTAGCTTTTGCGGAAAGGGTTTTAAATCGTTCTACTTTGCCTACTAACCCTTGTTGGCCAACAAGTGCGGTGACGGTGCTGTTGTATTGGTTGCTGACAGTGGAAAGCGTATTGCCGAGTTTGTTTAAACGCTCTGCCACCAAACAAATTTGGTTATAGATTTCGCCCGCTTTTTCAGCAATTTCTTTGGCTTCAGCATTACCACGTTCGATACGCCAGAGGTTTGCCACGGTGCGTAAAATCGGCATTAGCGTAGTGTGAGAAACCATAATTACATTGCGTTCATAACCGTAATTAAATAAGGCAGGATCAGCTTTTAAAGCCTCAATATACGCAGGTTCCACCGCAATAAACATAAGAACAAAATTCGGACTACGCATGCCAATCAGATTGCTGTAATCTTTTTTATGCAGATCGTTAATATGGGTTTTTAATGCGGAAATATGCTCTTTGAGTAAACGCTCTCGTTCAAAATCATCCTCAGAATTCACCGCACTTTCGTAAGCCACGAGCGACATTTTGCTGTCGATAATTAAGTGTTTTTCATCAGGTAAATTCAACACAAAATCAGGGTAATTACGCCCGCCTTGTTCATCTTTAAAATGAGCTTGAGCACGGTAATGTACATTTTCTTCAAGTCCTGCCAGTTGCAATGCTCGTTCTAATTGCACTTCGCCCCAGTTGCCTAACGTTTTCTTTTCGCCTTTCAGCGCAGAAGTTAAATTACTCGCCTCTTGCGACATATTCAGACCAATTTCCAGCACTTTTTTAATTTCCGCTTCCAATCCAGCATTGCCTTTCACGGATTCGGAGTGAATTTCATTGACCCGTTTTTGGAAACCTTCAATTTGCTCACGGAAAGGCTTGAGCAAGGTTTCCAATGCCGTTTGATTTGATTGACTAAATGATCGACTTTTTTCATCCAAAATACGATTTGCTAGGTTTTGAAATTCCACACTCAACTGCAGCTTAGATTGTTCAAAGTTCTGTTGTTGTGCGGAAAAATATTTTTCTTTCTCTGTTAAGGTTGTTTGTAACCCCGTTAATTCTTGAGAAAGTGCGGTCAATTTTTCAGTCAAATTTTGTCGTTCTTGTGTGAGATGATGTATTTGTTCATCACGTTCAGTTAAACGATATTGCAGTCCTTGATTTTCAGTCTGTACTTTAATTGTTTGTTGTTCAAACTGGTTTTTAATGCTACTCAGTTCATCAAATTTACTGGCAAGCTGATTATAATCTTGAGTCGTTTTCGATAATTCTTGATGAAGATGTGTATATTTTTGCTGGCGTAGAATAAGTAATAAAATCAATATAATAACAACAGCTAACAAGCTGAAAAGTAACAAATTTTCTGACATATTTCTCTCTTAATGGAAAACACAAATTGTAGCAAAAAATATTATTTTAATTCTGCTTTAAAGTGCGGTAAATTTTTTAACTGATTTAGAATTTATATCCATACAAAATTTAATTATTTTAGTCAATTTTGATGGCAATGCTTTAGAAAAACATTGTTGTATTTTAACGGTATTTATCTAAAAACTTGTAATACTGCACACCAATCTTTGTCGCAAGATCTTTGATAATTCGACCACCATAAACAGAAGGGACTTTCAGTCCTTCAAAAATAGATAAACGTTCATCGTCACCCAAAATCGCCTCCGCTACAATTCGCCCCGCAAGACCAGTCAAAGCAACACCGTGACCAGAATAACCATGAGCAAAATAAATATGCGGAGAAATACGACCAAAATGTGGCGTTGAGTTTAAGGTCATATCAATCGGGCCAGCCCAGCCATAATCGATTTTTACATTTTCAAGTTGCGGGAATACACACAACATATTTTTCCGCATAATCGCGACCATATCTTTTTCTGAGCTAGAATCACTACCAAAAAGCAAGCGATTGTCAGCACTTAAACGATAATAGTCTAATAATAAATTGTTATCACACACCGACATGCCATTATTAATGACAGAATCAGCAACCGCTTGGCTTAACGGCTCTGTGGCGATAATAAAACTTTCCACAGGTAATATTTTACGATTAATGCCGTGATGAATAGATTTCGGGAGCGCATCAATATAAGCATTGGTGGCTAAAATAACGTCTTGAGAAATAACCGCACTTTTAGCTGTTTTAACCTCAATGCAACCATTTTTCTCAACCATATCCACGACAGGAGATTGTTCAAAAATCTGAACACCCAGATCGACACAAGCTTTCGCTAAACCTAAGCAATAATTAAGTGGATGCAAATGCCCTGAATTACTATCAAATAGCCCCCCCACATAAATATCACTGCCTAAGTGCTGTTTTAATTTAGTTTTATCCCAAAGTTGCATATTCTGATAGCCAAAATTTTTATGACTTTCTTTTTCCATTTCAATTAAGTCATCCATTCGGCGTTCATTTAATGCTAATGTGGCATAGCCTTTTTTCCAGTCGCATTGAATGCTATATTTTTCAATACGTTCATCAATAATATCAATGGTCTCTAATGACATATTCCAAAGTTTATGTGCTTTATCTTCGCCAACTTGTTTAACGTATTCATCAATGCCTTCTTCAAAGCCATTAATTGCCTGCCCACCACTGCGACCAGAAGCACCAAAGCCTACTCTTGCACCCTCTAAGACAATGACTTTTTTTCCTTTCTCCGCCAGTTCTAATGCTGCAGATAAACCAAAAAATCCAGCCCCGATCACACATACATCAGCATGTTCAATTTGAGTGAGCGGCGGGAATTGAAAATCTTGGTTACGAGAGTCGAAATAATAAGAGCGAACGTGTTCTTGATAGGCAAAATTAAGCATAAAAAATCCCTTAGGAAAAAACTGGCAAAATCTTACCCCGAAAGGGAAATATGTCAAACCTTTTAGAAAAAATGCTATACTGCGCGCACGCAAAATTTGCGTGTTTTATGATGAACGATAACCCTCGGAGGTCAATAAATTGAAAAAATTCTTTGCTCACTCACTCAAAAATCTTTTCCTTTCCACCACCGCACTTTTTGCGGCTTCCGCTTTTGCCAATAACAAACTTTACGTCTATAACTGGACAGACTATGTGCCTTCTGATTTAGTCGCACAGTTCTCTAAAGAAACTGGCATCGAGGTAATTTATTCTACCTTTGAAAGTAACGAAGAAATGTATGCGAAACTTAAACTTACTCAGAATACTGGTTCTAGCTATGATTTGGTGTTTCCATCAAGTTACTACATAAATAAAATGATTAAGGAAAAGATGCTTCAACCGATTGATCAAAGTAAATTGACCAATATTCATCAAATCCCTAAACATTTATTAAATAAAGAATTCGACCCAGAAAATAAATATTCATTACCTTACGTTTACGGCTTAACTGGTATTGAAGTTAATGCGGATGAGATTGATCCTAAAACCATCACTAGCTGGGCGGATTTATGGAAACCTGAATTTAAAGGCAAAGTTCTCATGACCAGTGATGCGCGTGAAGTGTTCCACGTAGCATTATTACTGGATGGTAAATCGCCAAATACCACCAATGAAGAAGACATCAAAACAGCTTATGAGCGTTTAGAAAAACTGTTACCAAATGTAGCGACTTTTAACTCTGATTCTCCTGAAGTCCCTTACGTACAAGGCGAAGTTGCAATTGGTATGATTTGGAATGGTTCAGCTTATTTAGCGCAGAAAGAAAATCAATCTCTTCAATTTGTGTATCCAAAAGAAGGCGCAATTTTCTGGATGGATAATTATGCTATTCCGAATTCCGCTCAAAACGTGGAAGGGGCGTATAAGTTCATCGACTTTTTACTTCGCCCTGAAAATGCAAAAATTGTTATCGAACGCATGGGCTTTTCTATGCCAAATAATGGGGCGAAAACATTGCTAAGCGCGGAAGTTGCTAATGATCCAAAATTATTTCCACCAGCGGAAGAAGTAGAAAAAGGAATTATGCAAGGCGATGTAGGAGAAGCTGTTGATATTTATGAAAAATATTGGAGTAAATTAAAAACTAATTAGTTTCTCAATTTAGAAAACAAAAAAGTGCGGTAAAAATTTACCGCACTTTTATATGTAAAATTTTTATCTTTAAAGAATAAAACGGCTCAAATCTTCATTTTCAACCACTTCGCCAAGTGCATCCGCAACATAAGCCGCATCAATATTGACCGTTTGACCATTCATATCGCTTGCGCTGAAAGAAATTTTATCCATCAAACGTTCCATTACCGTATGTAAACGACGTGCACCGATATTTTCCGTTTTTTCATTCACTCGGAATGCAGCCTCAGCAATTTTCTTAACCGCCTCTGTTGTAAATTCAATATTCACCCCTTCTGTTGCCATCAAGGCTTTATATTGTTCGGTTAAAGAGGCGTGAGGTTCTGTTAAAATGCGCTCGAAATCCGCCGCACTTAATGCGGTAAGTTCAACACGAATCGGCAAACGCCCTTGTAGTTCAGGGATTAAATCTGAAGGACGAGCAACTTGGAATGCACCAGATGCAATAAATAAGATATGATCAGTTTTAACCATTCCGTGCTTGGTGCTAACTGTCGAGCCTTCCACTAACGGAAGTAAATCACGTTGCACACCTTCACGCGATACATCAGCACCACTGTATTCACCTTTCTTACAAATTTTGTCGATTTCATCGATAAAGACGATACCATTTTGTTCCACAGCATCAATGGCTTTTTGTTTAAGTTCTTCAGGGTTAATTAATTTCGCTGCTTCATCATCAATCAACGTTTTCAACGCATCTTTAATTTTCATTTTGCGTTTTTTCGTTTTGTCTGAACCCAAATTTTGGAACAATGATTGCAGTTGATTTGTCATTTCTTCCATGCCTGGAGGAGCCATAATTTCAACCCCCATAGACACGCCAGCAGACACATCAATTTCGATTTCTTTATCATCTAATTGACCTTCACGTAATTTTTTACGGAACGCTTGGCGAGTACTGCTGTGACTATCATGGTTTTCAACTTCGCCCCACTGATTTTTTGCTGGAGGAAGTAAAGCATCCAAAATACGCTCTTCAGCCGCGTCTTCAGCTCTTGCTCTGTTCTTCGCAATTTCTTGTTGGCGAACAAGTTTCATCGCACTATCCGTTAAATCACGAATAATGGAATCCACCTCTTTCCCCACGTAACCCACTTCGGTAAATTTCGTTGCTTCCACTTTGATAAATGGCGCATTAGCTAATTTTGCTAAACGGCGCGCAATTTCAGTTTTACCCACACCAGTTGGGCCAATCATCAGGATATTTTTTGGGGTTACTTCGTGACGCAGAGGTTCTTGAAGCTGCATACGACGCCAACGGTTACGCAACGCAATCGCCACAGCACGTTTTGCATCGGCTTGACCAATAATATGTTGATCTAATTCAGAAACTATTTCGCGAGGAGTCATTTCAGACATAGCTTTTTCCTTAATTCGGTAATTCTTCAATAGTGAAATTGGTATTTGTGAACACGCAAACATCACCCGCAATTTTCAAAGATTTTTCAACAATTTCACGAGCAGAAAGTTCGGTGTTTTCCACCAACGCACGTGCTGCAGACAACGCATAGTTACCACCCGATCCGATTGCTAAAATTTGATCTTCTTCGGGCTGAACCACATCGCCAATACCCGTGATGATTAAACTTTCTTTTTCATCCGCCACAATTAACATCGCTTCTAACTTACGAAGTGCACGATCTGTACGCCAATCTTTCGCTAATTCCACCGCACTTTTTAGCAAATGCCCTTGATGCATTTCAAGTTTACGTTCAAATAATTCAAAAAGTGTAAATGCATCTGCCGTTCCACCCGCAAAACCAGCAAGTACCTTACCATTATATAAACGGCGTACTTTACGAGCATTACCTTTCATTACGGTATTGCCTAAAGAAACTTGTCCATCACCGCCTACGACGACTTGCCCATTGCGACGTACGCTTACAATCGTTGTCATTGTTCTGTCCTTTATAAAGTGAAAAGTTGTTCGTTATATGGCGACAAATTGATTAAATTCAAGAGGGAAATTTATATTGTAGATTTATTCTTCACTCATAAATAAAAAATGTGAAGTTGATCATATTTTGAGATGGCAAACGATTGCCAATTATTGAATATAAGCTAAAAAAATGTATGATCTGAGCGGTTTTTAAATCAACGTTTGTGAGGAAAGGCAATGAAAAACGGCATAAAATTATCTGTCATCGCACTTTTAACTGCAGCTGCAGTTCCAGCGATGGCAGGCAAAACAGAACCTTATACTCAATCTGGCACTAATGCTCGTGAAATGTTACAAGAGCAAGCAATTCATTGGATTAGTGTTGATCAAATCAAACAAAGTTTAGAAGGTAAAGCACCAATTAATGTAAGCTTTGATATTGATGATACCGTGCTTTTCAGTAGCCCTTGCTTTTACCACGGACAACAAAAATTCTCACCAGGTAAACACGATTATTTGAAAAACCAAGATTTCTGGAATGAAGTAAATGCAGGTTGCGATAAATATTCTATTCCTAAACAAATTGCCATAGATTTAATTAATATGCACCAAGCACGTGGCGACCAAGTTTACTTTTTCACTGGCCGTACTGCTGGCAAAGTGGATGGTGTAACCCCAATTTTAGAAAAAACGTTCAATATTAAGAATATGCACCCAGTTGAATTTATGGGCAGCCGTGAACGTACAACAAAATATAACAAAACGCCTGCAATCATTTCACATAAAGTGAGTATTCACTATGGCGACAGCGATGATGATGTACTAGCAGCTAAAGAAGCAGGTGTTCGTGGTATTCGTTTAATGCGTGCCGCAAACTCTACTTATCAACCAATGCCAACTTTAGGCGGCTATGGCGAAGAAGTGTTAATCAATTCAAGCTATTAATTGACCGCAAGTTGGGATTTATCTTCCCCCAAAAAGTTAGATTGATTTAGTTCAAGGACTGAGTTCTGTCATTCACAGGGCTCAGCCCTTTTAGTTTCCCTGAATGTGATCATGGTTGTAATAATGAATATACTCATGAGTTGTTTTTTCAGTTGTTTGAACGTCTCAAATCGTTTGTCGTAATAACATTCAGTTTTTAATCGTCCAAAGAAGTTTTCCATCGCATTGTTATCTAAATAATTTCCTTTCCTTGACATATTCTGCTGAATGCTATTCTCTCGTAAAATCGCCTGATAACCGACCATTTGATACAGCCAACCTTGGTCGGAATGTAAAATTGGGTTTTGCGTCTTCAAGTCTTTTTTGTTGGTTGAGTTCTTGCAACTTTTTTAGAATTGCGTTCTCCGCACGTAGTAAATTTTCCAATTCTAGTTCTTCCCCTCATGTTTTCGGTTTAGGTGGCATCTTAGGGTATTTCGGTTTCATGATTGGACGACTTTTAGGTTTGAGGATTAAGCCGTTTATACCTTGTTTTTCAAAGGCTTGCAGCCATTGATTAACAACGCCTGAATTGGTAATGCCAAAATGTAAATATGCGGCTTCTGCAGAAAATTGCCCATTTTTAACCGCTTGTATTATGTTAAGTTTAAATTCAGGTAAGTAATTTTGCTTCTTACTAAGTACGGATAATCTATTGATTTAACTATGATTAATTGGTTAATCCAACGTTTTAGTGTTATTTAGGCAAGTTGAAAATACCTGCGGGTAAGTGAACGATTTTTACCATTTTGAAGATCAAATTCGATGACTTGTTGTTTGAAAAGAGTGTTGTATTTGGTCATAAAAAATCTACACCTTAGTTGGTTATTTAGTCAATTTTTGGGGTGTAGATCATAAAATGCGTTTTTTACTACTAACTTTTTTAGGTTAATCAAGCGTCTTCCTATTTTAATAAGGAATTATCGAGTGACAAATCTTCATTTTTATTTACACCTATACCGCGTGCGATAACATTTTTGGCAATTTCGTGTGCATCTTCTAAGGAATGTTCCGTATAGCTTCCGCATTGATAGATATTTAATTCGGGAATAGAAGCTTGATCTTGTACACCTAAAACATCTTGCATTGAAGCTAACCAAGCCTCAGACACTTCCTGTTCATTTGGTGTGCCAATCAAAGACATATAAAATCCCGTGCGACATCCCATCGGAGAAATATCAATAATTTCTATGCTATCGCCATTTAAATGATCGCGCATAAATCCAGCAAATAAATGTTCAAGTGTATGAATGCCTTTTGGGGAAAGAATTTCTTTGTTTGGAATACAAAAACGTAAATCAAAAACAGTAATATTATCGCCTTTTGGCGTGCACATCGTTTTTGCAATGCGTACTGCAGGTGCGTTCATTTTTGTGTGATCCACTTTAAAACTATCAAGTAATGGCATAAATTTTCCTTATAAATCAGTTGGTTAAGAAATAATTGAATAAATATTTATTTTTTACAAATTTTAATGAACTTTATAGTAAGGTTCATTGTCTTATAGAACAAGCAACTTGCAGTTGTTTTAATAAAATTGGTTCCTTAGGTTATTTGCCCCACATTTATTGTGGGGTTTTTTCTTGCTCATTTTATAATAAGAATGGTGTACTCAAAAACAATAACGCAACATAACGAACCATTTTTCCCAGAAAGATAAAGAGACTACTCGTTACAAAATTTAATCTTAACCAACCAGCTATGGCACAAAATAAATCGCCAACTACAGGCAGCCAGCTCAAAAGTAAAACAATCGCCCCATAACGCCGTAGCTGATTTATTGCCCATAAAGTGCGGTAATTTTTGGGATCGAATTTTGGCATCCATCGTCCAATTCCGTAAGTGGTTAAACTTCCTAAGCTATTTCCAGCGGTTGCAATCAATATTAGAGCTAATATATCTGCGTTAAATAAAGAACCTAACATTAATTTAGGTACAGCAAGCGCAACAAATATAACTTCTGAATTACCTGGTAATACTGTTGCACTCAAAAACGCGCTGATAAACATAAAGCATAAGCTATTAGCCTGCCAAAAATCAGCACTAAAAAATGAAAAAATATCCATTATCTTGGCGAAATAATTTCTCGTGTGCGAACATCAAACACATCCATTCCCGCACTTAATCCTGCTTGCACGCCTAAATCCGCATCTTCAAATACGATACAACGACTTGGATTTGCTTGAATTAACTCCGCACAGCGTAAAAAAGTTTCTGGATGTGGTTTATGTTCTTTTACATCATCTGCACTGACAATGGCATTAAAGTAAGGTGCGATAGCCAGTTTATCCATCAACATATCAATAATTTTACGGTGTGAGCCAGAACCTAAAGCAATCGGCTTTTTCTGATGGAAGGATTTAACAATTTCAAAGGTTGGCAATAACTTTGATTGGGTCGGAATAAGTTGATAAGACAACTCACGTTTTGCAGCCAGCACATCCTCAATTCGATCTAGTGGCATATTCGCCGCTTTCATCATTTCCCCCGCGATAGTTCGAACCGTCGCCCCGCCGAAGTTATACATAATTTGAAAATCAAATTCATAGCCAAATTTCTTTCCCACCATTGTCCAAGCCTGCGCATGCACGGGCATTGTATCAATTAAAGTTCCATCCATATCAAAAATCAATCCTTCATATGGATTGAAGATCTCGTAATCTAACATTTTTACATCCTTACAAATTTTTTTACCATTTTGCTACAAAACTGTGATCTATGCACTGTTTTATTTCAGTAAAGTGCGGTAAATTAGCGAACAAATTTTGAACTAACAAAAACAAATGCGGTTATTTAAGCAACTAGAACGTTGGAAAACTCGCAGGCAAATAAATCAATCTATTATTGATGTGGTATTTCGTTTACGAGATCGATTAGCTCATTACTGGCAAGCTGATGTGAATACGCCTCAAGTGGATTTTATGCTGCTACACATTGCTTGCAGCTTAGGTCGGATAGAACGAGGAGGTTGTGTTTCTTCGCTTTATTCAGAAATGCTCGAAGAAATGCAAAGTGCGGTCATTTTTCCACAAGTTTTAGCTATTCATCAAGATTTACTCAAGTTAATGCCATTTTCCATTCCTGAAGCAGAACAAACTTATTTTTTAGCGAACATTCATTCTTTGGTTCTTGAACAGAAGCAATTAAAGCCTTTGAAATGAATTATGCGGAGGTGCATTCAATTTATGGTGTAAAACTGGACATTGATTCGGTAAATAATTCATCAAATTACTAAAAACATTAAGGAAATTTACCGCACTTTTAAGTAAAATAGCGTAATTTTTCAAAGAGATAATAAATATGAAAGCCAAATTAGTCAGTTTACTTGCGCAAGCAAATATAAAAATAAGTGATCAACAAATTCAGCAGTTGATTAATCTGGTCAATTTACTCAATAAATGGAATAAAGCTTATAATTTGACGTCAGTTCGTGATCCGCAAGAAATGTTAGTTAAACATATTTTAGATAGTCTTGTTGTAAGTCCTTATTTACAAGGTGATCGTTTTATTGATGTCGGTACAGGGCCTGGTTTGCCTGGTTTACCTTTGGCAATTATTAATCCTTCCAAACAATTTGTCCTCCTTGATAGCTTAGGTAAGCGTATTAGTTTTATTCGAAATGCTATACGTGAGCTTAGACTAACTAATGTAACCCCCGTTTTAAGTCGAGTAGAAGAATATCAACCTGAAGATAAATTTGATGGTGTATTAAGCCGTGCTTTTGCTTCACTAAAAGATATGACAGATTGGTGCCATCATTTACCAAAAGAAAATGGATATTTTTATGCATTAAAAGGGATTTATCAGGAAGATGAAATTAATGAATTGAATAAAAAATATACTATTCAAAAAGTGATTGAATTATCTGTTCCTGAACTTATAGGCGAACGACATTTAATCGTTTTACGTTAAAAAGTAACAAATAGATAAATTATTTTCTAAAAGTGTGATTTATATAACACTTTTTATGTGTTTTTAAGTTGAATCTAAAGCCAGCAAAGGTATAATCGGCGGGCTAAAATTATTTTGTAAAAGTGATGTCGCGCATTTTATCTCACGCTAAAAAAAACTACAGAAAAGCTATTATTATTGAGAGTCTTTTGCTTGTAGTTTTTTATTTGCTTATTTATGGATGGCAACGCCAAAGTGCGGTAGATTTTAGCTACGGTTTTTTAAGTGCCTTTTTGCCTTTTTGTACATTTATATTTATCATTTTTTACAGAAAACAAAATTTTTCAACAAAACTGACCGCACTTTATCGTGCTGAAGCAATAAAGTTTATTTTAACGATGGTTTTTATCATTATTGCCATCAAATGGTTATTCGTTATCAATTTTATTGCGTTTTTTGTTGGTTTTTTATTGGCATTAGTGCTGAATAATATTATTCCACTTATTCTCAATAAAATTTAACTTTGGGTTATTCTTCTTCAGAACAAAGGATCGATTATGTCTGGACAAACAACATCGGAATACATTAGCCACCATTTATCCTTTCTCAAAACAGGGGATGGATTTTGGAATGTTCATATAGATACGTTGTTCTTTTCTATTCTTGCTGCGGTTATTTTCCTATTTGTTTTTTCTCGAGTAGGGAAAAAAGCAACAACTGGCGTTCCAGGAAAAATGCAATGCTTAGTTGAAATTGTTGTGGAATGGGTTAATGGAATCGTGAAAGAAAATTTTCATGGTCCACGTAACGTAGTTGCGCCACTTGCATTAACAATTTTCTGTTGGGTATTCATCATGAATGCTATCGACTTAATTCCTGTTGATTTCTTACCTCAATTTGCAGGTTTGTTCGGTATTCATTATCTTCGTGCAGTGCCGACAGCAGATATTAGCGCAACTTTGGGTATGTCCATTTGTGTTTTCTTTTTAATTCTTTTTTATACAATAAAATCTAAAGGATTCAAAGGTTTAGTTAAAGAATATACGCTTCATCCATTCAATCATTGGGCGTTTATTCCTGTTAATTTTATTCTTGAAACGGTGACTTTATTGGCTAAACCAATTTCACTTGCTTTCCGTTTGTTCGGTAACATGTATGCAGGGGAGTTGATCTTTATTCTTATCGCTGTAATGTATTCCGCTAATATGGCCATTGCAGCATTAGGGATTCCGTTACATCTTGCTTGGGCTATTTTCCATATTTTGGTTATTACCTTGCAGGCTTTCATCTTTATGATGTTGACGGTTGTTTATTTAAGTATTGCTTATAACAAAGCAGATCATTAATCGTTTTTTATTAACCAGCTCTAGGGCTAAAACTTAACTTCTATTGGAGAAAATTATGGAAACTGTAATTACAGCGACAATCATCGGTGCATCAATTCTTCTTGCATTTGCTGCATTAGGTACTGCAATTGGCTTTGCTATTCTAGGTGGTAAATTCTTAGAATCATCAGCTCGCCAACCAGAATTAGCATCTAGCTTACAAACTAAAATGTTTATCGTAGCTGGTCTTTTAGATGCGATTGCAATGATTGCTGTTGGTATTTCATTACTTTTCATTTTCGCAAACCCATTCATCGGTTTATTAAACTAATCACCTTATTTGCTTATCAACGTAAAACAAGCATAGTAAGGAGGACGTTGTGAATTTAAATGCAACATTGATTGGTCAACTTATAGCATTCGCACTTTTTGTGTGGTTTTGCATGAAGTTTGTTTGGCCACCAATTATTAATGCGATTGAAACACGTCAAAGCCAAATTGCGAACGCTTTAGCGTCAGCTGAAGCAGCTAAAAAAGAGCAAGCAGATACGAAAAATCTTGTTGAACAAGAACTTTCAGCTGCAAAATTACAAGCTCAAGACATTTTAGATGCTGCGAATAAACGTCGCAATGAAGTATTAGACGAAGTGAAGGCAGAAGCCGAAGAACTAAAAGCAAAAATTATTGCACAAGGTTATGCTGAAGTAGAAGCAGAACGTAAACGTGTTCAAGAAGAATTACGTCTTAAAGTAGCTTCATTGGCAGTAGCTGGTGCTGAGAAAATTGTGGGTCGTTCTATTGATGAAGCGGCAAACAATGACATTATTGATAAATTAGTTGCAGAGTTATAAGAGGCTTAGCTTATGTCAGAATTAACTACAATAGCTCGCCCTTATGCAAAAGCTGCATTCGACTTTGCCATTGAACAAAGTGCGGTCGAAAAATGGACTGAAATGTTAGGTTTTGCTGCTGCCGTAGCTGAAGATGAAACGGTAAAAGCTTACTTAAGTAGTTCTCTTTCTGCACAGAAATTAGCTGATACAGTAATTTCTATTTGTGGCGAACAATTGGATCAATATGGGCAAAATCTTATTCGGTTAATGGCTGAAAATAAGCGTTTGAGTGCTATTCCTGCGGTGTTTGAAGAATTTAAACATCACGTAGAGGAACACCAAGCTATTGCAGAAGTTGAAGTAACATCTGCGCAACCATTGAATGCAACACAAATCGAAAAAATTGCAGCTGCAATGGAAAAAAGATTAGCTCGCAAAGTGAAATTAAATTGCAACGTGGATAACGCACTTATTGCTGGTGTGATTGTTCGTACTGAAGACTTTGTGATTGACGGAAGTAGCCGTGGGCAACTTACTCGTCTCGCAAACGAGTTGCAATTATAAGAGGAATACAAGATGCAACTAAATTCAACTGAAATTAGTGAATTGATTAAAAAACGCATCGCTCAATTCGACGTGGTCAGTGAAGCGCGTAATACAGGGACAATTGTTTCTGTAAGCGATGGTATTATTCGCATCCACGGTTTAAGCGATGTGATGCAAGGTGAAATGATCGCCTTACCAGGTAATCGTTATGCGATGGCACTTAACCTTGAACGCGATTCTGTTGGTGCTGTAGTTATGGGACCTTACGCAGATTTAGCGGAAGGTATGGAAGTTCAATGTACAGGTCGTATTCTTGAAGTACCAGTTGGTCGTGGTTTATTAGGTCGTGTAGTTAATACGCTTGGTCAGCCAATCGATGGTAAAGGCGAAATTGAAAATGATGATTTCTCACCAGTAGAAGTGATTGCGCCAGGTGTTATCGATCGTCGTTCTGTTGATCAACCTGTTCAAACTGGTTATAAAGCTGTCGATTCCATGGTACCGATTGGTCGTGGTCAGCGTGAGTTAATCATCGGTGACCGTCAAACGGGTAAAACTGCGTTAGCAATTGACGCTATTATTAATCAACGTAATTCAGGTATTAAATGTATCTATGTTGCGATTGGTCAAAAAGCCTCTACTATTGCAAACGTCGTGCGTAAATTAGAAGAACATGGTGCGCTTGCAAATACTATCGTGGTAGCTGCATCTGCATCTGAATCAGCAGCGTTACAATATTTAGCCCCTTATGCTGGTTGTGCGATGGGGGAATATTTCCGTGATCGCGGCGAAGATGCGTTAATTGTTTATGATGATTTATCAAAACAAGCCGTAGCTTATCGTCAAATTTCATTATTATTACGTCGTCCACCAGGTCGTGAAGCCTATCCAGGTGATGTGTTCTATTTACATTCTCGTTTACTAGAACGTGCTTCTCGTGTAAATGAAGATTATGTAGAAAAATTCACTAAAGGCGAAGTAAAAGGGAAAACAGGTTCTTTAACCGCACTTCCGATTATTGAAACCCAAGCTGGTGACGTATCTGCGTTTGTTCCAACCAACGTAATTTCTATTACCGATGGTCAGATTTTCTTAGAATCTAACTTGTTTAACTCAGGTATTCGTCCTGCGGTAAACCCAGGTATTTCGGTATCTCGTGTTGGTGGTTCAGCGCAAACTAAAGTTATTAAGAAATTAGCGGGTGGTATTCGTACTGCACTAGCTCAATATCGTGAATTAGCAGCGTTTGCACAGTTTGCATCAGATCTAGATGATGCGACTCGTAAGCAACTTTCTCACGGTGAAAAAGTAACTGAATTATTAAAACAAAAACAATTCGCGCCATTATCTGTTGCAGAACAAGCGGTTATATTGTTTGCTGTTGAATTTGGTTATTTGGATGACGTGGAATTATCAAAAATTGCAAGTTTTGAGACCGCACTTTTAGATTATTCTAACCGTAATCACGCTGAATTTATGCAAGAGCTTAATAAAACCGGTAACTATAATGATGAAATCAAAGATACGTTAAAAAGTATTTTAGATGGTTTTAAAGCGAATAGTGCTTGGTAGTAACGGAGAGATAAGATGGCAGGTGCAAAAGAGATAAAAACCAAAATTGCCAGTGTACAAAGTACACAAAAAATCACTAAGGCAATGGAAATGGTGGCAACCTCGAAAATGCGTAAAACGCAGGATCGTATGGCTGCATCTCGTCCGTATTCTGAAACTATCCGTAACGTTATTAGTCATGTGTCTAAGGCAAGTATCGGTTATAAACATCCGTTCTTAGTTGAGCGCGAAGTGAAGAAAATCGGTATCTTGGTTATTTCAACAGATCGTGGGATGTGTGGTGGGTTAAATGTTAATTTATTCAAAACCACACTTAACCAAATAAAAAATTGGAAAGAACAAAATATTTCTACAGATTTGGGCTTAATAGGTTCAAAAGGGATTAGTTTTTTCCGTTCCTTTGGATTTAATATCAAAGGTCAGCTTTCTGGTTTAGGCGATACGCCCGCTCTAGAAGAGTTAATTGGTGTGGCAAATACAATGTTTGATGCTTATCGTAATGGTGAAATTGATGCAGTTTATATTGCATACAATAAATTTGTTAATACGATGTCGCAAAAACCTGTTGTGCAACAGTTAGTTCCTTTACCAGAATCTAAAGACGATCATTTAAATGAAAGACAACAGACTTGGGATTATCTTTATGAGCCAGAACCAAAGGCACTTTTAGATAGCCTTTTAGTTCGTTATTTAGAGTCCCAAATTTATCAAGCGGTTGTAGATAATTTAGCTTCAGAACAAGCGGCTCGAATGGTAGCAATGAAAGCAGCAACGGATAATGCAGGTAATTTAATTAATGATCTGCGGTTGGTGTACAACAAAGCTCGTCAAGCAAGTATCACAAATGAATTGAATGAAATCGTAGCCGGTGCGGCGGCGATTTAAGAAAAGAGGAACGGTAATGTCAGCAGGAAAAATTGTACAAATCATCGGTGCGGTGATTGATGTTGAATTTCCACAAGATGCGGTGCCAAAAGTTTACGATGCATTAAAAGTTGAATCAGGTTTAACACTTGAGGTGCAACAACAATTAGGTGGCGGAGTAGTTCGTTGTATTGCATTGGGTACATCTGATGGTTTAAAACGTGGCTTAAAAGTAGAAAACACAAATAACCCAATTCAAGTACCAGTAGGCACAAAAACACTTGGTCGTATTATGAATGTGTTGGGCGAACCAATTGACGAACAAGGAGCAATTGGTGAAGAAGAGCGTTGGGCTATCCACCGTTCGGCACCGAGCTATGAAGAACAATCAAACAGTACGGAATTATTAGAAACTGGTATCAAAGTGATCGACTTAATTTGTCCATTCGCAAAAGGTGGTAAAGTTGGTTTATTCGGCGGTGCAGGTGTAGGTAAAACCGTAAATATGATGGAGTTGATTCGTAATATTGCGATTGAGCATTCAGGTTACTCTGTATTTGCGGGTGTAGGCGAACGTACTCGTGAAGGTAATGACTTCTATCATGAAATGAAAGATTCTAACGTATTAGATAAAGTATCTTTGGTTTATGGTCAAATGAACGAGCCACCAGGTAACCGTTTACGTGTTGCATTGACTGGTTTAACTATGGCTGAAAAATTCCGTGATGAAGGTCGAGATGTATTATTCTTTGTGGATAATATCTATCGTTATACCCTTGCTGGTACGGAAGTATCTGCGTTATTAGGTCGTATGCCATCCGCGGTAGGTTACCAACCGACATTGGCAGAAGAAATGGGTGTGTTACAAGAACGTATCACTTCAACCAAAACAGGTTCTATCACTTCTGTGCAAGCGGTGTACGTACCAGCGGATGACTTAACTGACCCATCTCCAGCAACAACTTTCGCACATTTAGACTCAACTGTTGTATTAAGTCGTCAAATCGCATCTTTAGGTATTTACCCTGCAGTTGATCCATTAGATTCAACTTCACGTCAGTTAGACCCGCTTGTTGTTGGTCAAGAACATTATGATGTTGCTCGTGGTGTACAAGGTATTTTACAACGTTATAAAGAATTGAAAGATATTATCGCAATTCTTGGTATGGATGAATTATCTGAAGAAGATAAACTAGTGGTAGCACGTGCACGTAAAATTGAACGTTTCTTATCACAACCATTCTTTGTTGCAGAAGTCTTCACAGGTTCACCAGGTAAATACGTGACATTAAAAGACACCATCCGTGGCTTCAAAGGTATCTTAGATGGCGAATATGACCATATTCCTGAACAAGCGTTCTATATGGTTGGTTCAATCGATGAAGTGTTAGAAAAAGCCAAAAATATGTAATCACTTCAAGTCATTTGAAGGAGAACAAAATGGCGACATTTAATTTAACAATAGTAAGCGCAGAGCAGAAAATCTTTGAAGGTGAAGTAAAACAAATTCAGGTAACTGGTGTGGAAGGGGAGCTTGGTATTTTGCCCGGACATACGCCATTGCTAACAGCAATTAAGCCTGGGATTGTTAAATTTACTCTTAAAGATGGGAATGAAGAAGTTATCTATGTTTCTGGTGGTTTTTTAGAAGTTCAACCAAATATTGTGACAGTATTAGCAGATATTGCTATTCGAGGTAGTGAATTAGATGCAGATCGTATTCACGAAGCAAAACGTAAAGCAGAAGAAAATATAGTATCTCGCGGATCTGATGCAGATCACGACTTACTTGTTGCAAAACTTTCTAAAGAGTTAGCAAAACTTCGAGCTTATGAACTCACTGAAAAACTATTGAAAACAAGACGATAATTGAAAGTATAATATAGATGAAGTGAACTTCATTTAGTTTAAGGGCTAAGTTCTATAATTTTAGAACTTAGCCTTTTTGTTGTATGAGATTAATGATAAGTTTTGTCTGAAATTTTTATCTAAATTAATTAGGATAATATTTACTCTTTTTTAGATAAAAAGTGCGGTAAATTTTTAGTTTGTTTTTAACCTACAACAAAGGGTAAATAACCCGCACGAATCGCAAATGGAATGGATGTAATGATCACGCCTAATACCAATACGATAATTAAAGTCAGATTTCCTCCCCACACTTTGTATGGCAAATTAGCGTGGGCACGACGAGCTTTCCAAACAAGGCTAACTGGCAATACTACGGCGTAGAATGCAAACATTTGACCTGCGTAGCCTAGTGCTAAAATAAAACCTTCTGGGTAAAATAATGCAAAAACAAGTGGTGGAATAAAAGTCAGTAAACCAAGTGAAATTCTGCCTGCTGTAACGTTAAATGAACGTTTTAGTAAATCTTCAATACATTCTAACAATCCTAATCCCACACCTAAGAAAGAAGTGATAAGTGCTAATGTAGAAAATAATTTTACCGCACTTGCGATCACATTGCTTCCAGTGATGGCGAAGGTTGCTTTTACTAAGCCATTTAAAGTCGCATCTTCTTTTAAGATTTGTAAAAATTCATTTTGTGTAAGCAAGCCGTGCGTGGATAGTTGCCATAGAATATAAGCACAAAGTGTTATGGCAGAGCCGACCAAAATAGAGAAGCGCAATGCTTTTACATTGCCATCTAAGTATTTATTTAAACTTGGAATGGAACCGTGGAAACCAAACGCCGTGAAAAATACAGGGCTTGCAGAGATAATTAAAGCCTTATCAATTGGCGTCGCCATTAAGTTATCAAATTTGATTTCTGGCAACATTAAGCTTAACACCACGGCAAAGGCAGCAAGCATAACGAAAAATAACACGCGATTAATTTTATCTACGCTATGTGTGCCGATGACAATAAATGAACCGAAAATCACGGTAAATAATAAGACGCTAACTTTATCGCCAAAACTTTCTGGTAATAAATCTTTTAGTAGTGAACCGCCACCGCTGATATAAGCGGCAATTAATGCGTATAAGAAAATAATTAGCACGGCTGTGGCAATAATGCGTCCTGTTTTACCAAAATATTGTTCTGCAAGTGTGCCGATACCTGCATCACTTTCCGCAGTTTGATAGAGTTCAACGAATAAAAGTGCGCTAAAAGTTAATAATGCCCAAAGCCCCAATAACAAGACTAAAGTAAAGCCGAAGCCAATGCCAGCGGAAGTGAGTGGCATAGCCAACATTCCCGCGCCAATCATCGTACCAGCAACAAGAAGTGTGCTGCCTACAGTTTTGTTCATTTTTGTTTCCTTATGATGTAATAAAAAATTTACGATAATTGTATTGTATAATTTACAGTCTGTAAATAAAATTTATAAATTGTGAATTTTTTACTATCTTCCTTGCTATATTGTTGCTTAAGAAGAAGGAATAAAATGATATTTCCTAAATTTTGTTGTTTATCAATACATTTAATTACCATAGTTTCACTGTATTTTACGATGATATTGAATTGCCCAAACAAATCTTCTAATTGCTCACTTAATATTGCCTGACAATTTTCTTATTTATTTCCTCCTTCTGGATGTAATCCAATCCCTTGATGGCGTTCTTGTAGTTTTGCGATAATTTCGTACCACTGAAGATCTTGATTGTGTAATAATACGGTTAAGTGATAGACCAAATCTGTAGCTTCAGAAATGACTTCCGCTTTATCTTGTGCGACCGCAGCCAAGGCAGTTTCCACACCTTCTTCCCCCACTTTTTGGGCGATTTTTTTGGTACCTTTTGCGTGTAATGTTGCAGTATAAGAATTAGAAGGATCTGCATTTTTCTTTTCTTTTAAATGTTGTTCTAATTTTATAAACCACGCCCAATTTGCAAATTGTTGCTTCTTGTTCTCTGATTGTGGAGAGGTAAATTGATGGAAGCAGCTGTATTCACCTGTGTGGCAAGTTGCCCCAATGGGATCAACTAAAATGAGCAAAGTGTCGTTATCGCAATCTAAGCTCATTTCTTCCACATTTAAAAAATTGCCCGAGATTTCTCCTTTTGTCCATAATCGTTGTTTGGTACGAGAGAAGAAAGTTACTTTACGTTCTTTGATGGTTTTTGTAAGGGCTTCTTCATTCATATAGCCAAGCATTAGTACCTCACGAGTACTTATATTTTGAATAATAACAGGAAGAAGACCATTAACTTTTTGCCAGTCTATTTTAGTAATATTCATTATTCACTCCGAATCTCGATGGCTGATTGCACAAGGTAGGATTTTAACTCGCCAATTTCAATAATCTGTTTATGGAATACGCTGGCAGCTAATGCCCCATCTACTTTTGCTTCAATAAAAGCATCACGAAAATGTACCATTTTACCCGCACCGCCAGATGCAATTAGAGGTACTCTACATACTCCTCGCACCAGCTTGAGCTGGGCTAAATCGTACCCGTTTCGTAAACCATCTTGATTCATCATATTTAGCACGATTTCTCCTGCACCGCATTGTTGTACTTCTTTTACCCAATCTAACAACTGCCAATGAGTTTGTCGGGTACGTGTTTCATCGCCTGTATATTGGTTTACCCAATACTTACCTGTTTCCTGTTCAAACCAACTATCAATACCTACTACAATCGCTTGTACGCCAAAACGATCTGCTAAGCGAGAAATGAGCGTTGGATCAGCGAGAGCAGGGGAATTAATCGAAATTTTATCCGCCCCAAATGCAAACAATTTTTCCGCATCTTCAATGGTTTTAATCCCACCTGCTACGCAAAACGGAATATCAATTACCTGAGCGATTCGTTCTACCCAACTTTTATCCACGGTACGACCGTCTGATGAAGCCGTAATATCATAAAATACCAATTCATCAGCTCCTTCTTGCGCATAGCGTTGAGCAAGTGGCACAATATCGCCAATAATTTCGTGGTTACGGAATTGTACCCCTTTTACCACCTGTCCATCACGTACATCCAAACAAGGAATTATCCGTTTTGCCAACATTTGATTGCCTCCGAAAGCGTAAATTTTCCTTCTAATAAAGCGCGACCTACAATTACACCTGACACACCTGTGCCTTTTAGAGCCTCAATATCAGCCAGTGAACCAATCCCTCCAGAAGATTGAAACTGAATAGGTGGATATTTCTCACAAATTTCTTGATAAAGTCCAATATTTGAACCTGTCAAGGTGCCATCGCGTGAAATATCGGTACATAAAACTTGTTGTAAGCCAACGGTTTGGAAATCTTCGATCAACGTTTCTAATAGTACACCACTTTCTTCCTGCCAACCGCTAATCGCAACGATTTTCTGACCGCTTGCATTAATATTCACGTCTAATGCTAGAACAAATTTTTCCGCACCATATTTGATGAACCAGTTTTTCACCATTGAACGATGAGTTACGGCGGTTGAACCAATCACCACGCGATTCGCACCCACAGCCAATAAATCTGCCACATCTTGCTCTGTACGAATGCCTCCTCCCACTTGTACTTTACATTGTGTTGCTTCAACGATTTTTCCAATAAGTGCGGTTTGTCTTGACTGGGGATTTTTCGCTCCCGTTAAATCGACTAGATGTAGTTGTTTTGCTCCTTGACGTACATAATTATCAAATTGCTTAATTGGATTGTCAGAATAGGTAGTTTGCTTGGCATAATCGCCTTGGTGTAACCGCACAACTTGACCATTGATAAGATCAAGAGCAGGGATAATAATAGATTGTTTCATTGTGTTTGATCCTGTATGACTATATGATCTAGTGATTAAAACGGTACTTTTTCCACAAAATTTTTTAGCAACAACGCACCATTTTTACCCGAACGTTCGGGATGAAATTGTACACCGTAAAAATTCTCTTTCGCTATCGCAGCAGAAAAATTCACACCATAATTGCTTATTGCCACCGAATGTTCATTCGGGCTAACTGCATAACTATGCACAAAATAGAAGTGACTATTTTGCACAATACCATCAAATAACGGACAGTTTTTTACAAATTGCACGCGATTCCATCCCATTTGAGGTAACGGTAAACCCGTATCGGGAATTCGATTAGTTTTTCCGCTTATTAGGTTTAAGGTCGGCACATTACCCTCTTCGGAAAATTCGGTCATTAACTGCATACCCAAACAAATTCCTAGCACTGGTTGAGTTAGATTTTGAATGGTTTCGATCAATTGACGTTCTTGTAAATTATACATTGCTGCATTTGCAGTGCCTACGCCAGGTAAAATCAGCTTATCGGCAGATTTGATTTTATTGAGATCAAAAGTGATCTCGGTATTGTAACCTAATCGGTCAAAGGCGAATTTTACAGAAGAAAGGTTGGCACAACCTGTGTCTATAATCGTGATGTTTGTCATTTTTTTATCCTTTTACAATCGGTCGAATTTTGCAAAAATACGACAAAAATTAACCGCTCTTTCAACTATAAAACTCCTTTTGAACTTGGCATTTCATTTCCTTCAATCCGAATCGCCTGTCTTAATGTTCTCCCAAAGGCTTTAAATAAGCTCTCTATTTTATGATGATCGTTATTACCCGTGACATTTAAATGAATCGTGGCAAGCATTGAAAATGCCAAAGATTGAAAGAAATGTTCAGTGAGTTCCGTACTAAAATCGCCCACTTTATCGCGTTTAAAGCAGGCATTGAATTTGATCCAAGGTCTGCCCGATAAATCTAAAGCACATTCTGCTTTACATTCGTCCATTGGAAGCACAAAGCCGAAACGGGCAATACCACGTTTGTCACCAATGGCTTGTTTCAGTGCTTGTCCAAGGGCGAGAGCGGTGTCCTCCACCGTGTGATGTTCGTCAATCCATAAATCGCCTTTACACTGCACGTTCATTCTAAACCCACCGTGTGTGGCGATTTGATCGAGCATATGGTCAAAAAAACCAACGCCAGTTTTGATTTCATTTACACCAGCTTCATCTAGCCAAATCTGCACTTTAATATCGGTCTCTTTAGTTTGACGAATTACTTCTGCAAAACGTGGCGGACGTTTGCCACAGTTTGTGACCGTTTCCCCCAACAATTTTTCTGCAATCAGATCCCAATTCATTTTCTGTGGATCGTATTGAATAGCTCGAATACCTAGATTTTCTGCTAATTGCACATCGGTCTCTCGGTCACCAATGACAAAAGAGCGGTCAATATCGAATAAATTTTTACGAATATAGTGATCAAGCAACTTAATTTTTGGTTTGCGACATAGACAATTTTCTTCGGGCTTATGCGGGCAAATGAGTACTTCATCAAAGGTAATGCCCTGAGATTCAAATAATGCCATCATTACATTGTGGGGCTTATCAAAATTTGTTTGCGGAAAAGCATCCGTACCAAGCCCATCTTGATTAGAAACTATCACAAAACGGTATTTCGCTTTCAGTCTGAGGAGTGCGGGAATCACTTTCGGTTCTAATTTTAGTTTCTCTAAACTGTCAATTTGGAAATCAGTTTTTGGTTCATCAATTAATGTGCCGTCTCGGTCGATAAAAAGAGTAGGTTGCATATTTTTCTCCGTGTATGTTATATGAATGGTATGAGGTTTATCATTTGCTTTATACAAACAGTATAAAACTAAATAATCTCGAATCGCTCTGTGACTTAAATAGGAGGTGGTTCATTTTACCTCCTTAATTGCTTCAACAACTTTCTCACACTCATTCCTTGTTCCCACAGTAATGCGAATACAATTTTGTAAATGCAATGTCTTATTCTGGTCTCTTAAAATAATTCCTTGTTCCCACAATGCCTTAAACACAGCTTGCCCGTTTTGACATTTGATCAACAGATAATTAGCTTCACTTTCATACACTTTTTCCACTTGATGTAAAACTAAAAGAGCTTTAGCAAGCCATTGACGATTGGAAAGAAGTTCTTGTGTGAGAGCTTGAACAGTGGCGATGTTCGCAGGTCTTAACGCTTGTTCCGCAAGATCAGCACTCGGCACAGGGATAGGATATGGAGCGATTACCTTACTTAAGATGTCAATTAGCTCAGGGTTTGCTAACACAAAACCACAACGCAATCCAGCTAAAGCAAAGGCTTTAGAGAGCGTGCGGATAATTGCTAAGTGCGGGTAATTTTTAAGCAAATTAATAACGCTTGCTTCAGGACAGAACTCAATATAGGCTTCGTCCACCACCACAATCGCTTTGCCTGCCGTGATTTGCAAAAGATCGAGTATATCTGATTGCTTGAGCAAATTACCTGTCGGATTATTTGGGCTGCATACAAAGACTACTTTTACATCATTAAGATGATTTTTGATTTCTGGCAAATTAAGCTGAAAATCGTCAGTTAAAGGCACGGTCTTACTTAGCACACCTGCCGTTTCAGCACTCACTGCATACATTCCGTAAGTCGGAGGACAGAATAAAATGGCATCTTGTTTGGGTTCGCAAAAAGTGTGGATTATCAATTCAATGCCTTCATCACCGCCACGAGTAACGAGTACATTTTCAGTTGAAACGCCCGCATAATTCGCATAAGCCTGTACCACTCTTTGAGGCTGAGGTTCGGGGTAGCGGTTTAAATCCTTACCCGAAAGCTGAAATTCAGGCGAGGTTGGATATTCATTTGCATTCAGCCAAATCGTACCATTGCCGCCGAGTTTTCGAGCGGATTGATATGGCGTTAAGGCTTGTATATTTTGTCGGGATAAAGTTGTGATTGTCATTATTGTTTTCTTCCATTGTAAAATGTGCGAATTGTAATCATTCATACATATTTCGTATTGTTGTATGAAAATTTGACTGCTTACGTGTCGTGCTTAGATCTACAATTAATATCTTAGATATTGAGTTTCGCCAATCTTACACTTACTGCCATTTTATGTGCTGCCAATTGCTCAGCTTCTGCCATCACTTCCACCGTTTCAGCAAGGTTTTTAAAACCTTTTGGTGTGAGTTCTTGTACTGTCATTCGCTTACTAAAATCAGCTAATCCTAGACTAGAATAAGTTTTGGTGTAACCATAAGTAGGCAAAACGTGGTTTGTGCCACTGGCATAATCGCCCATACTTTCAGGCGAATATGCACCTAAGAAAATTGAGCCTGCGTTATCTAAATATGGTAATAATTTACGGGCGTTTTTTGTTTGCACAATTAAATGTTCAGGGGCATATTCATTGCTAATTTCTACCGCTTGTTCAAGGCTTTCTGCTATAAAAATACGGCTGTGGTTTAACGCTTTTCGAGCGGTTTCAGCACGAGGTAATAGAGCAAGTTGGCGTTCAATCGCAAGTGCGGTCTCTTTTGCCAGAGTTTCACAGGTCGCCACCAAAATCACTTGGCTATCTGCCCCATGTTCCGCTTGAGAGAGTAAATCGCTTGCCACAAATTCAGGATCTGCCGATTCATCTGCAATTACTAACACTTCTGAAGGTCCCGCTGGCATATCAATCGCCGTACTATTTTGTGCTACCTGACGTTTTGCTTCTGTCACAAATGCGTTTCCAGGTCCGAAAATTTTATCTACTTTCGCCACACTTTCCGTGCCTTGAGCCATCGCAAAAACTGCTTGAGCACCACCTATAGCGTAGATAGTTTCCACACCGCAAAGATGAGCAGTGTAGAGAATTTCATCTGAGATCGGTGGCGGTGAACAAAGCACGATTTTTTTACAACCTGCAATTTTAGCAGGAATAGCTAACATCAATACGGTGGAAAACAGCGGTGCTGAACCACCCGGAATATAAAGCCCTACACAAGAAATTGGACGAGTCACAACTTGGCAACGCACGCCTTCTTGGATCTCTAGGTCAATTTCCTGATTTTGCTGTGCTTTGTGAAAGGCTTCAATGTTCGTTTTGGCTTGCTCAATCGCATTGCGAAGTTTTACAGAAATCCGACTGCTTGCCGCTTGAATTTCATCTGCCGAAACAATGAGTTTATCTAACTTCACGCCATCAAATTTTTCACAGAGTTCAAATAACGCCCGATCGCCATTGTATGCCACATTTTCACGAATGGCATTAACTGCCTGCTGAATGTTTTCCCCATTTTGTTGGACTGGACGCATAATGACTTTGCGTTTTTCAGTTTCTGATAAATGATTCCAAATAATTGTTTGCATTGTTTATTTTCCTTTGTATCCGTAAAATGGATGATAACCCACCATTTTGAGATATTGATTATTTAAATGGCGAGTCAAAGCTCGCACTACATTTACTCCATCATCTTCTCAATTGGTAACACTAAAATTGAACTAGCTCCTGCCTCTTTTAACTGTTCCATTGTTTCCCAAAATAAATTTTCTTGGCTCACTACGTGCATTGCTACCCGAGTTGTATCACTGGCTAATGGTAAAATGGTCGGATTTTCAACGCCAGGTAAAAGCGCAGTGATTTTTTCAAGTTTTTCTTTCGGAGCGTGGAGCATAATATATTTACTTTCTGCTGCCTGCTGTACACCTTGAATACGAGTGAGTAGTTTATCCACAAGAGCTTGTTTAGTTGATTCAAGCGGTTCAGCACGCTGAATTAAACAAGCTTTAGAACGATAAATCACGTCCACTTCTTTTAAGCCATTTGCTTCAAGCGTTGCCCCTGATGATACTAAATCGCAAATCGCATAAGCAATACCCGCACTAGGTGCGACTTCTACTGAACCATTTAATAAACAACTTTTAAACGACACCCCATTCTCATTCATATAACGTTTGAGCAAATGCGGGTAAGAAGTTGCAATACGCCTATTAGCAAGATCTTTCACATTCTCATAATGACAATCGCGATCAACCGCAAGTGATAGACGACAATCACCAAAATCAAGTTGGCGAAGTTTTTTGTATGTAACTGTTTCATTTGCTGCACGGCGACCAAGCTCTTCCTCTTCTAACACATTTTCGCCAATAATCCCAAGATCCACTACGCCATCAAAAATCAATCCAGGAATATCATCATCACGTACGCGAAGAATTTCAATCGGCAAATTTTCCGCATAAGCGATTAAACGTTGTTCATTCCAATTAATTTTCACGCCACATTGTTTAAGTAATATGGCACAATCCTGGCTTAAACGCCCTTTTTTTTGCAAAGCAATACGAAGGCGGTTTGGTTGCATTGTTGTGTTTGTCATAATGTTTTTCCTATTTTAAAGTTGAGATAAAAGAAAACCCCTCGAAAATTGCCTTCCGAGGGGGTATTTATTGCTTTTACACTGATTTTTATTACACTCGGAAGATATTTTATTATCTTCCAAACATACAATCACGCCTGAAAGATAATCAGGTGTGGTGATGATGGTAAGTGCAGATAAAATTCATATTGTATATGCTCGCTCAAATGTTATTAGATTTTATATTGCCTTAAAAATACACTTTAAAATTAAAAAAAGCAATTTTTTTGAAAAAAATTGTGTTTTTAGTACATTTTTACTATCGTTAAAATTTATCAAAAATGTTTACTTAAGAGGTATAATTTTCTAGATTTTTATTGTGTTAATTTTCTTTTCCCTTTCTGTGTTCATCTCGTTACAATACTTAGCGAATCAACTAAGACAAAGCTAAGAGAAAATAGGAGAGCTTATGATTTACAGTATGACCGCCTTTGCACGCCTTGAAGTGAAAAAAGATTGGGGCGATGCAGTATGGGAAATTCGTTCCGTTAATCAACGTTATTTAGAAAACTTTTTCCGTTTGCCCGAGCAATTTCGCGGATTAGAAAACACGTTGCGTGAGAAACTTCGTCAAAGCCTTACTCGCGGTAAAATCGAATGTTCTCTACGCATTGAAACAAAAAAACAAGCAAATGCTGAGTTGAATTTAAATAAAGAGCTTGCGAATCAAGTAATTCAGTCTTTGCAATGGATTAAAGCTCAAGCTGGAGAAGGGGAAATTAATTTGACAGACGTGTTGCGTTATCCCGGCGTGGTGGAAGCGCAAGAGCAAGATTTAGATGCGATTAGTCAAGATTTATTGACAGCCTTTGATGATTTACTGACAGATTTTATTGCAATGCGTGGTCGTGAGGGGGAAAAACTGAACGATATTATTCAACAACGTTTAGATGCTATTGCTGTGGAAACGGATAAAGTGCGGTCACAAATGCCAGCAGTTTTACAATGGCAGCGTGAACGTTTATTGCAACGTTTTGAGGATGCTCAAGTTAATCTTGATCCGCAACGTGTGGAACAAGAAATGATTTTACTGGCTCAACGCGTTGATGTGGCGGAAGAGCTAGATCGTTTACAAATGCACGTGAAAGAAACCACGAATATTTTGAAAAAAGGCGGTGCAGTTGGACGTAAATTAGATTTTATGATGCAAGAATTGAATCGGGAATCCAATACCCTTGCGTCTAAATCCATTAATGCAGATATCACGGCTTCTGCGGTGGAGCTAAAAGTGCTTATTGAACAAATGCGTGAGCAAATTCAGAATTTAGAATAGGAAAGCAGAATGTCTCAATTTATTTCTCTTACTCAATATCAGCTGATTGAAGTACAGGGTGCGGATGCAGAAAAATATTTGCAAGGGCAATTAACTTCTGATGTTGTACGATTAGCAAGTGGCGCAACGACGCTTACAGCTCACTGCGACCCAAAAGGTAAAATGAATGCAATTTATCGTTTGTTTAAAGTGAGCAGTGAACAATTCTTTTTACTCGTTAAGAAAGATATTTTGCCAAGCGGGCTAGATGCTTTGAAAAAATATGCGGTATTTTCCAAAGTTAGTTTTGATTTACGTGATTGGCAAATTATCGGCGTAATAGGTGAAAAATGTGGAAAAATTACACCGCACTTTTCATTAGAAATTGATGAACAACGTTCAATTTTATTAAATGAAACTGAATTGCCCGTGAATTTTAATGGCGATGAAAAAATTTGGGAAGTAGCTGATATTCAAGCAGGATTGCCAAATTTAAGTCCTCAAACGCAAAATGAATTTATCCCACAAGCCCTAAATTTACAGGCTATTGAGCAAGCCATTTCTTTTACCAAAGGTTGCTATATCGGACAAGAAACTGTGGCTCGTGCGAAATATCGTGGTGCAAACAAACGCGCAATGTTTATTTTTAAAGCGCAAACCCAGCAGGAAGCGGAAATTGGCAGTGAAATTGAAATGCAGCTTGAAGCCAATTGGCGTAAGACTGGCACGATTACAAGTGCGGTCAATTTAGACGGTGTTTTATGGTTGCAAGTTGTGATGAATAACGACATTGATTCAGAGCAACAATTTAGGTTGCTGAATAATGAAATATTGTTAGAGCGAGTGCAGTTACCTTATTCGATTACTGAATAAGAAAGCAAAAAAGATCAGGCATTAACCTGATCTTTTTTCTATTTAGTAAAGCACTCGCGCACGAATTGTGCCATCTATTTCCTTCAATTTCGTCAGTAATGGCGATGCATCATTCGTTTCTACATCTACGACAACATAACCAATTTTCGGGTCAGTTTGTAAATATTGCGCTGCAATATTGAGGTTAGCTTCGACGAAAATTTGGTTCAGTTTGTTCAATATACCAGGACGATTTTCGTGAATATGCAATAAGCGTTTTGTTCCCTCGTGTTCTGGTAAAGAGACCTCTGGGAAGTTTACCGAAGAAAGGGTTGATCCGTTGTCTGAATATTTGACAAATTTGCCTGCCACTTCAAAACCGATATTTTCTTGTGCTTCTGCTGTTGAGCCGCCGATATGTGGCGTTAAAATCACATTATCAAATTCACGTAACGGTGAGACAAATTCTTCATTAATTGAAGCGGGCTCAACGGGGAATACATCAATTGCGGCACCCTGAAGTTTCCCGTCTTTTAAGGCTTGAGCGAGAGCGTCAATATCTACCACTGTGCCACGCGCAGCATTGATCAAAATTGCCCCTTGTTTTAATTGTGCGATACGTGCTGCGTTCATTAAGTTTTTGGTAGATGGCAGTTCTGGCACATGTAATGAAACCACATCGCAAGAACTGAGTAATTCTTCAAGGCTACGAAGCTGTTTGGCATTACCGAGTGGAAGTTTGTTTTCAATATCGTAGAAATACACATCCATCCCTAATGATTCAGCAATAATACTTAATTGTGAACCAATGTGACCGTAACCAATAATGCCTAATTTTTTCCCCCGCACTTCATAAGATCCCGTCGCGGATTTATTCCAGACACCACAATGTACTTCGGCATTAGCCTGTGGCACATTGCGCATAAGTAATAAAATCTCGCCTAATACTAGTTCTGCGACGGAACGAGTGTTTGAGAATGGGGCATTAAATACAGGAATTCCACGCACTTTTGCTGCATTTAAATCCACTTGGTTGGTACCAATACAGAAACATCCCACAGCGATTAATTTGGGTGCGGCCTCAATCATTTCTGCCGTTAAATGGGTGCGAGAACGCAAGCCGATAAAATGTGCATCTTTAATGGCTTCTTTTAATTCATCGCCATCTAGTGCTTTTTTATAGTAATCAATATTGCTATAGCCTGCCGCATGGAGCGTATCAAGTGCGCTTTGATGCACACCTTCAAACAATACAAATTTGATTTTTGATTTGTCTAGAGAGACTTTGTTTGTCATGTTTGCTTCCTTATGATTTTTATTATGAATTAGTCAATAACTTTGGCACCCTCAGGCGTCCCGACGATCACAACATCTGCACCACGTAACGCGAATATCCCATTAGTGACGACACCTGCAACGTTGTTTAATTCTTTTTCCATTTCGACTGGATTTAAAATACTGAAGTTGTGTACATCTAAAATCACATTGCCGTTGTCAGTCACCACCCCTTCACGATATTCAGGTGAGCCACCAAGTGCGGCTAATTTTCTGCCTACTTGTGAGCGTGCCATAGGAATCACTTCAACTGGTAATGGGAAAGTTGAACCCAATACATCCACTTGCTTACTTGAATCCACAATACAAATAAATTTTTTCGCTAATGCAGCAACGATTTTTTCACGAGTGAGTGCTGCGCCGCCGCCTTTAATCATCATTTTTTGTGGATTGATTTCATCCGCACCATCCACATAAATATCTAAGCTAGAGACATCATTTGCATTAAATACTTCGATACCTTGCTTACGTAATAATTCTTCTGATTCTTTTGAAGCCGCAACGGCACCTTGAATTTTATCTTTGATTGTACCTAAAGCTTCAATAAAGCAGTTCACTGTGGAGCCACTTCCCACCCCAACAATCGTATCTGCTTTTACATATTGTAATGCAGCTTGTGCGGCGAGTTTTTTCATTTCTAATTGATTCATTTCTTTTCCTTATCTTAATAAGTAAACGATTGTGTTACTTTATTACGAGAGTATTTAATAAACAAGTGTAATTTTTAACAGGCGTTTTTCTCAAGCAATGTTATTTCACGACTAGGTTATTTCACGATTAGGCTATTCTTCCGTTAAAAATAATTCCAAAAGTTCATTGAGAAATAACTTGCCGTGTTCAGTGATTTGCCAAGAATCAGCGTTTTCCACAATATAGTTTTGTTGAATGGCAAAATCAATTTGATTTTTCACCGCACTTTGCGACAAGCCTGTGTAATCTTCAAATTCTTGTTTGGGTACCGCTTCTAACAAACGAAAGCGATTCATAAAAAACTCAAAAGGGCGGTCAATTTTTGGCACGTTTTTTTCTTCGTAAAGATATTCGCCACGCAAATAACCTTTCGGGTGCTTGGTTTTAGAAAAGCGAGTAATCTCGCCAGTCGGAAACGTCAATTTCCCGTGTGCGCCACAGCCAATGGCTAAATAATCCCCAAATCGCCAATAATTCAAATTATGTTTACATTGAAAACCCGCTTTTGCGTAAGCAGACGTTTCATATTGCTGGTAGCCTGCCATCGTTAAAAGTTGGTGACCTTGCTCAAAAATGTCCCAAAGTGCGTCATCATCTGGTAATTTAGGTGGGCGATAAGCAAACATCGTATTTGGTTCAATAGTCAGCTGATACCAAGAAATATGGGGAGGAGATAGCTCAATTGCTTGACGAAGATCATCTAAGGCTTCTTCCAACGTTTGGTTAGGCAAACCGTGCATTAAATCTAAATTGAAACTTTTTAGCCCAGAAACTTTCGCTAAATTGACCGCACTTTTTGCCTCTGCTGCATTATGAATCCGCCCAAGACGTTGTAATTTATCATCATTGAAACTTTGAATTCCCATAGAAATTCGCATAATGCCTGCGGATACATAACCTTTAAAACGTTCAGCTTCTACCGTGCCAGGATTAGCTTCTAATGTGATTTCAATATTATCTTCAAAATCAATCTGTTTTTTTATTTCTTTTAAGAGATACGCAATGCTTTCTGCCGAGAACAAACTTGGTGTACCGCCACCAATAAAAATTGAATGGAGTTTTCGTTGTTGAATAGAATCTTTAAAGCGTTGCAAATCAGCCTGCAAATCTTGCAGAAGATGATAAATATAGTCTTGTTCTGGTATATCGCCTTTTTGTGCGTGCGAATTAAAATCACAATAAGGGCATTTTTGAACGCACCAAGGAATGTGTATATAAAGGGAAAGTGGGGGAAGTTTTAGCATTGTGTTATTAACAAGTTTTCAATTTGGAAAAGTATAAATTAACCTTGTGTAAAGATGAAATTATCATCTCTAAAATCAATAAAAGGGCTTGTTTTCACAAGCCCTAAAACATTCAATTAATTGACCGCTCTTTCTGATTTACTCGTCACTTTACGGCGTGGTGCTTTAGGTTTAGCCTTCACTTTAACAAACTCAATGCCCTCTGGTGGATTTTCCAATGCAAAACCAAGCACTTCATCAATGGTTTCTACCGCATGAATTGCAAGATTTTGTTTTACGTTTTCTGGAATTTCTTCAAGATCTTTAACGTTCTCTTTTGGAATTAATACGGTTTTAATTCCGCCACGATGTGCCGCAAGAAGTTTTTCTTTTAATCCACCGATTGGTAATACTTTACCACGTAAACTGATTTCTCCTGTCATTGCCACATCAGCACGCACAGGATTACCTGTTAAACAAGAAATTAATGCAGTACACATTGCAATACCTGCACTTGGGCCATCTTTTGGTGTTGCACCATCTGGCACGTGAATGTGAATGTCACGTTTTTCGTGGAATTCAGCATTGATACCCAGTTTATCCGCACGAGCACGCACAACGGTCATTGCCGCTTGAATGGATTCTTTCATCACATCGCCTAATGAACCAGTGAAAGAAAGTTTTCCTTTGCCCACAACAGAGGCAGTTTCAATAGTGAGTAAATCGCCGCCCACTTCTGTCCAAGCTAAACCAGTTACTTCGCCAATACGGTTTTGCGTGTCAGCTTTACCAAATTCAAAACGTTTTACGCCAAGATAATCGTGCAGATTATCTGAATTTACCGTGATAGATTTAAGTTTTGGATTTACTAATAAATTTTTCACGGCTTTACGGCAGATTTTTGAAATTTCACGTTCTAATCCACGTACGCCCGCTTCACGTGTGTAATAGCGGATAATATCTAAAATTGCACTTTCTTCTACGGTAAGTTCGCCTTTCTTCAAACCATTACGTTCAATTTGTTTTGCTAATAAATGGCGCATTGCGATATTAAGTTTTTCATCTTCTGTATAACCAGAAAGACGAATAACTTCCATACGATCCAATAATGGGCCTGGAATATTCATAGAGTTTGATGTTGCCACAAACATCACATCAGAAAGATCATAATCCACTTCTAAATAGTGATCGTTAAACGTGGTGTTTTGCTCGGGATCTAATACTTCAAGCAACGCTGATGCAGGATCACCTCGCATATCGGATGCCATTTTGTCGATTTCATCAAGCAAGAATAATGGATTTTTTACGCCCACTTTTGCCATCTTTTGAATTAATTTACCTGGCAATGCACCAATATAGGTTTTACGGTGACCACGGATTTCTGCTTCATCACGCACGCCGCCTAATGCCATACGTACATATTTACGACCAGTAGCATTGGCAATAGACTGACCAAGAGAAGTTTTACCTACACCTGGAGGGCCAACTAAACAAAGAATCGGGCCTTTCACTTTGTTTAAACGCGCTTGTACTGCTAAATATTCAAGAATGCGTTCTTTTACGCGATCTAAACCATAGTGATCGGTATCTAAAACTTGCTGTGCTTTAACAATGTCTTTTTTCACTTTAGAACGTTGATGCCAAGGCACTTGGATCATCCATTCAATATAACTGCGTATTACCGTTGCTTCAGAAGACATGGCAGACATCATTTTAAGTTTTTGTAATTCATTTTCTACTTTGTCACGCACATCAGCTGGCATGCCTGCCGCTTCCACCTTTTGATGCAGTTGTTCAACTTCATCAATGGTATCTTCATTTTCGCCACCATCCATTTCTTTACGAATGGCTTTAATTTGCTCGTTCAAATAATAGTTACGCTGGCTTTTCTCCATTTGTTTTTTTACACGACCGCGAATCCGTTTTTCCACTTGGAGAATATCAGCCTCTGATTCCATCATACCAAGCAAATATTCTAAACGTTCTTGCACATTAGCGAGTTCTAACGCATTTTGTTTATGGCGAATGCTTACAGGGAGATGGGCAGCCATTGTGTCAGCTAAGCGATCAACATCATCAATACGTTGAAGGGCATTGAGAATATCTGTAGGCACTTTTTTGTTGAGGGTAAGATAATTTTCAAACTCAGAAAGTACCGCACTTTTTGCCACCACTAACTCTTGTTCATCGCCATAAGTGGTTTCGATAGGGGTAATTTGGGCGGAAAAGCACTTTTCGCCGTCTTCAAGACTGTTAATTTTCGCGCGATTTTGACCTTCAACTAGCACTTTTACTGTGCCATCAGGTAATTTTAATAACTGAATAATGTTAGCAATGGTACCCACATCAAATAAATCTTCAGGGGTAGGTTCTTCCAAATCAGCTTCTCTTTGGGATACCAAAAGAATCTGTTTGTCATCGTTCATCGCTTCTTCAAGGGCATTAATTGATTTTACGCGCCCTACAAAAAGTGGCATCACCATATAAGGAAAAACGACAACATCGCGTAATGGCAATACGGGCATTGTACGTTGGGTATTCTTCGCCATAATTGGTCTCTCTTATAATTTCGTTCCGATAATTTGGGTAAATATTGGGGTAGGGAAAAAGGAATTCAAGGAAAAGATTATAACAAAATCTGAGTTATAAAGTGGGTTTTAAACAAAAAAGAATTTTGGCAAATGAAGTGATAATGGCTAAAATAACGAAAAATTTTATTAAATTTCACAAAATATTGAGTTATGTCCACGAAAAATCATTTTATTTTCCCCACTTACGTTCAAATGTATCCTTATTCTAAGGATCGCCCTTTTCTTAAACAAGTGCGGGAAAAATTACGCTATTATGGCTATAAATGGTTATATCAAAAGCAATGTCATCAATTAGTGGATTTCCTTAATACAGAAACGCAATGGCAGTCTTTATTTACACAAGATTATTATCGTACTAATACAATTCTGACGACCTTTTGCGATAAACGTTTTTCTGCTTCAGAACGTTTAACGGCGATTACGGAGAATTTACGTTTGGCAGAAGAAAAAATGGGACGTTCGCTTTGCCAACAATTATTAGATCAACAACATATCGTGCTAACCCAATTAACTGAGGATTTGCGTTTATCGTTGAGTATTAATCATATCGATCCCTTTGAAGGATATTTTTCTATTAATATTCGCAATCAAAATAACGAACGAGTATATGATACGTCTTTCACTTTTTTAAGCCCGAATAAATTGCTTATCGCCTCAATTCAAGGCCCCTCAAGCGACAATGCACAAGAACTTGTGAAACAGGCTACGAAAGCATTACACGGTATGCGACCAATGTTTATGTTGGTTAATGCGTTCAAAATGCTTGCTGAAAAATGGCAATGTGAGTTAGTGGGCATTCCGCACAAAGCACAAGGAAAATACCGTCTTTCTGCTCGCAGTAAGATTTTGTTTAATTACGATGAATTTTGGCAAGAAAACCAAGGAGAATATCGCCATAACTATTGGCAATTACCTTTGCATATTGAACGCAAACAATTAGAAGATATCGCAAGTAAAAAACGTTCTATGTATCGTAAACGTTATGAAATGCTAGACCAAATGGCACTGGATATTCAGCAACTTTAACGAAGAAAGTGCGGTAAAAAATGAGAGAAATTTTTACCGCACTTCTCAATTAGTTTTCTTGTTTTTTCACTTCATCCCATAACAAATCTAATTCAATAAGTGGCACATTATTCACTTGCTTACCTTGTTGTTGAACCGCTTGCTCTACTGCTCGAAAACGACGTTCAAATTTTAAATTTGCTTTCCGCAATGCATCTTCAGGATCACATTTTAAGTGGCGAGCAAGATTGACGGTTGCGAACAATAAATCGCCGATTTCCTCTTCCACTTTATTTTGTTCAATCGAAGTGCGGTTAATTTCAGCTTGAACTTCTTCTAATTCTTCCCGCACTTTGTCAAATACGGGTGAAATTTCTTCCCAATCAAACCCTACTTTTGAACAACGTTTTTGTAATTTTGCCGCTCGCGTAAGAGAAGGCAAAGCACGAGGCACATTATCTAAAATAGAGGTTTCTTCACTTTTACCTTGTTTTTCTTTGGCTTTCATTTCGTTCCAACGGGAAAGGGCTTCTGTTTCGTCCCCCGCTTTTGCATCACCAAACACGTGAGGATGACGGCGTACAATTTTTTCAGCGATATCTTGTAACACATCGTCAAAAGTAAAGTATTTATCTTCCGTTGCAAGCTGGCTGAAGAAAACGACTTGCAACAATAAATCCCCTAATTCTTCACGTAAATTTGGTATGTCTTTTTTCTCAATGGCTTCGATTACTTCGTAAGTTTCTTCCGTTAAACAAGGAATCATGGATTCATAATTTTGTTTTAAATCCCAAGGGCATCCGCCATTTGGATTGCGAAGTTGGGCGATGAGTTGAATAAAATCTTGAATAGAGTAGTGCATAATTTTATTTCCTTTGATGGAATGTTTTGGATAGTATAACGAACAAGAAACATGGTGCAAATGCCGTCGCTTTTTAGGCGTATTTTCTTTATACTTTGTGCATTGAAATACTATTGATAAAGCTGGGAAAAATGGAAAAAATTATTATTGATCATGATCGTTTTCTTCGCACAATTTCGCGTATTTCTCACGAAATTATTGAAAAACATCAAACCTTAGATGATCTTGTTATTGTTGGAATTAAACGCCGTGGCGCGGAAATTGCAGAATTATTACAACGTCGAGTTGAAGAGTTAAGTGGTATAAATTTACCTTCAATGGAACTGGATATTACCTTTTATCGAGATGATTTAACTTTGGTTGATCAGGAAGATAAAATGCCAGTTTATAGTGGTTCATCACAATATTTGAATATTCAAGATAAAACCGTCATTTTGGTTGATGATGTGTTGTTTACTGGTCGAACCATTCGAGCGGCAATGGATGCGCTTACTGATTTTGGTCGTGCTGCAAAAATTGAATTAGTGATTTTTGTTGATCGTGGCCATCGTGAATTACCCATTCGTGCTGATTACGTAGGTAAAAATGTGCCAACAAGCCGTGATGAACTTGTACAAGTTCGTACTGAAAAACAAGATGGCTGTTACGAAGTTGCTATTCTAGGGAAATAAATCTTATCTATTGTGAACCTTCAATAGAATTGTTACTCTAACCAACGTTATGGACTCTTTTTTGATGAGATGAAAATGAAAAAATTTATTCTAAAATCTTTTTTATTGGCTACTTTAGGTTGTGTTGCTTTTACTTCTATGGCACAAGCGGAGGAACGTGTTGTCGCGACAGTAGATGGTATTCCTATTTTAGAAAGCCAAGTTCGTGCCAATATGGGTAAAAAAGGCGATCGCCAAAGTGCACTTGATAAAATTATTGATGATCTTTTAGTGCAAAAAGCGATTCAAGAATCTGGTGTGAAAATTGATCCTCGTGAAATCGATCGTGTTGTGGAAGACACTGCAGCTAGAAATGGCTTAACTTATGGTCAATTTTTGGATGCGTTAGATTATCAAGGCATTTCATTAAATACATTCCGTCAGCAAATTGCCAATCAAATGGTGATGGGGGCTGTACGTAACAAAGCTATTCAAGAAAGTATTGATGTAACGCGTGAAGAAGTGGTTGCACTTGGTCAAAAAATGTTGGATGAGGCAAAATCACAAGGCACTGCACAAAAAGTTACAGGTAAAGAATACGAAGTGCGTCACATTTTGTTAAAACTTAATCCATTGTTAAATGATGCTCAAGCAAAAAAACAATTAGCTAAAATTCGTTCTGATATTATTGCAGGTAAAACAACTTTTGCTGATGCGGCTTTAAAATATTCTAAAGATTATTTATCGGGTGCGAATGGCGGTAGTTTAGGTTATGCGTTCCCAGAAACTTATGCACCACAGTTTGCGCAAACCGTCATGAAAAGTAAACAAGGTGTGATTTCTGCACCATTTAAAACTGAGTTTGGTTGGCATATTTTGGAAGTAACTGGCGTACGTGATGGCGATCTTACAGCAGAAGCCTACACACAAAAAGCATATGAACGTTTAGTAAATACTCAATTACAAGATGCGACGAACGATTGGGTTAAAGCATTGCGTAAAAGAGCGAATATTCAGTATTTTAATAAATAACAAAGTATCAAAAATAAAGGGGCTTAATTGCCCCTTTTGTTGTTTTTTATTTTCTCTTTCTTATAGCTTATGAAGAAATTTTTAATTGCGATTTTACTTTTAATTTTTATTTTAGCGGGCGTGGCGAGTTTTGCTTATTACAAAATGACTGAATTTGTAAAAACACCAGTAAATGTGCAGGCAGATCAACTTTTAACTATTGAACGTGGCACAACAGGTTTAAAATTAGCCGCACTTTTTGAGCAAGAAAAGTTAATTGATGATGGGAAATTATTGCCTTATTTGCTTAAGTTGAAACCTGAGCTAAATAAAATAAAAGCAGGGACTTATTCTCTTGAGAATGTTAAAACTGTGCAAGATTTACTGGATTTGCTCAATTCCGGTAAAGAAGTGCAGTTCAATGTAAAATGGATTGAAGGAAAAACCTTTAAAGATTGGCGAAAAGATCTTGAAAATGCACCGCACTTGGTGCAAACCTTGAAAGATAAGAGTAACGAAGAAATTTTCACATTACTTGACTTGCCTGATATTGGTCAAAATCTTGAACTAAAAAATGTGGAAGGTTGGCTTTATCCTGATACTTATAATTATACGCCTAAATCCACAGACTTAGAGCTACTTAAGCGATCGGCTGAGCGAATGAAAAAGGCGTTAAATAAGGCTTGGAACGAGCGCGACGAGGATTTACCTTTGGCGAACCCTTATGAAATGTTGATTTTGGCTTCTATCGTGGAAAAAGAAACGGGTATTGCTAATGAGAGGGCAAAAGTAGCCTCTGTATTTATCAACCGCTTAAAAGCAAAAATGAAATTACAAACGGATCCAACGGTAATTTATGGTATGGGTGAGAATTACAGCGGTAATATTCGTAAAAAAGATTTAGAAACCCCAACGCCTTATAATACTTATGTGATTGATGGATTGCCGCCAACGCCTATTGCTATGCCAAGTGAAAGTTCGTTACAGGCTGTTGCAAAACCTGAAAAAACAGATTTCTATTATTTTGTGGCAGATGGTTCTGGTGGGCATAAATTTACCCGAAATTTGAATGAACATAACAAAGCGGTGCAAGAATATTTACGCTGGTATCGCAGCCAGAAAAATGCCAAATAAAAGTGCGGAAGAAAATATGAAAGGAAAGTTTATTGTCATTGAGGGCTTAGAAGGTGCGGGGAAAAGCTCCGCTCATCAGTCTGTTGTGCAAGTCTTGCATGAACTTGGTATTCAAGATGTCGTGTTTACACGCGAACCGGGTGGAACGCCACTGGCTGAGAAATTACGTCATCTCATCAAACATGAAACCGAAGAACCCGTGACAGATAAAGCAGAGTTATTAATGCTTTATGCGGCTCGTATTCAGTTGGTGGATAACATAATTAAACCTGCGTTAATGCAAGGGAAATGGGTGGTGGGCGATCGTCACGATATGTCATCTCAGGCGTATCAAGGTGGCGGACGTCAATTAGATCCGCATTTTATGCTTACTTTGAAAGAAACCGTATTAGGTGATTTTGAGCCAGATCTCACAATTTATTTGGATATAGATCCAATTGTCGGTTTAGCGCGAGCTCGTGGACGTGGTGAATTAGATCGTATTGAGCAAATGGATTTAGATTTTTTCCATCGCACTCGAGCACGCTATTTAGCGTTAGTAAAAGAGAATCCAAAAGCAGTCGTAATTAATGCTGAGCAGAGTATTGAACTTGTTCAAGCTGATATCGAAAGAGCGGTAAAAAATTGGTGGAAATCAAACGAAAAATGACCGCACTTTTAAAATAAAAAATCGGCAGAAAATTTCCTGCCGATTTTTTTGTTACAACTTAACTTAAAACGTCCACTGTAAATTCAGCGCACCTTGTTTAGCGTGATGATGTTTGCCTGTTTGGCGATTGAATGTAGCTTGTAAGGTTAAGCTCGTAGGGTGGGCGTAAGCCCACGAAAAAAAAGAATATTATTAATAATACGCGTGGGCTTACGCCCACCCTACATTGGCTGATATCGAAATAGCGGTAAAAAATTGGTGGAAATAAAACGAAAAATGACCGCACTTTCAGAATAAAAAAATCGGCAGAAGATTTTCCTGCCGATTTTTTTGTTACTACTAAACTTAAAACGTCCACTGTAAATTCAACGCGCCTTGTTTAGCGTGGTGATGTTTGCCTGTTTGGCGATTGAATGTGGCTTGTAAAGTTAAGTGAGATTTGATTTTCACTGCTATACCAAATTGGCTTTCAATCGCGGTTTTGTTGTTTATTACTCGACGCTCTCCGTCTATTTCCACGCCGAACGGTTTGCTGTGGTAAAGCGTGTTCACAGCGGCGAAAGGCTGAATGACGATATTTTTATTGAGTAAAAATTGCGCTTTAGCTTGAACGCCCACTCGGCTTTGTAATTGGCGGGAGCCAAGTAGATTCACTTGGGAATTTTCGCTATCGCTGAATTTTCCGTTTACCCCCAAATAAGTCAATTGTGCCTGTGGTTGTAGGTAAAAACGAATTTGAGTTCCTTTCCCCGTTAAGTGTTCTGCTAATAAAGCATTGTAACCTGCTTCAATTGAGGCGGTGATACCTTTTGAAGTAAAGCGTTCTGTGCCATCTTCAGTGTTAATGCGGTGGCGGAAGCGTTGATATTGTGCCCAGCTATCAACATACGCACCTGTCTGTTTGTCCTGAAGTTGATGCCAAGTGGCGTAAACGCCTGCGCCCAAGCCTTTCATATTTCCCGTTGTAAGATTATCTGTATCTGGATTGCGGAAAGTGCTGCGTTGTTCTGCTTGTCCACCCATTAAGCCAACGGAAAATTGATTACTTTCGTTTTGCCATGTGAATACTTCGCCACCGAGTTGCACACCTTTTCGATAGCCTTCTAGAGGTGCCGTTTTGCCTTGCACCCATTGGCTGGAGTGTCCGTCAATCACACGCAACCACAAGCCTTTGCGCGGCAAAGTGCGGTCAAAAATATCGCTGTTTTTGTCGTTTAAACGCAAAGCGAATAAGGTATTGGCGGCTTGAGCCTGTTGTGCATAAATCGCAATATCATCGCGTTCTTGCAATTTGGTAAAAAAGCCCTCTAGGCGTTGTTGTAAAGAGAGCGTATAAATCCCTTTTCGGTATTTACCAGAAAGTCTAAATGCATTTTTATCTGCGGTGCCATTTACTTTGACAATTTGATGTCCGTCTAGGCTTTTTAAATCGTCTATTGGATTTTCGAAGATGATGTCGGAGGTGCCGGTTATATTTTGTTCAAAAGTTAAAACTGGTGTTTCAGGGGCTTTATCTTTTAGATCGTAAGCAAAACGAAAACGAGCTCCGCCGGCATAATAACCTTCTACGAGTAAACTTTCATTTTTAGTATTAAAACGAATTTCAGCATTTTCTGTTACTAAATAATCGATATTAGAATTCCAACGTGGCTCCCAAAGAGAATTTGTTAATTGTAAGAATCCCAAATCAATCGTTTGTCCGATAACGTGTGAGTTATCTTGAACAGTAAGAGATAATCCTGGATCGGAATAGAGATGCTCTGCCCACGAAGAAGCAGAAGGTTGGGCAGCTAACATCAATTCTGTATAATTACCGACAGCCAAAATTTCGCTGTTGATATGGCTATTTTTTATTGTTGGCCGTGGGGTGAAAATATCGCTTTTTATGGATACGCTGGAAGCTAATGGATTAGCCTTACAATTGTCATTGTTATAGTTCCCAGTATTTAGACATTCCTTAAAATATTTTCGTACCGGCTCTTCTGTATCCCCATTTCTTTTTGCAACCCCGAAACCTTGGGCAAAACCAACAAGGTAATCTTCAGTATATTTTTGATCATAAAAAGAAATCGCTTTTGAGTTATCGATGTTTTCGAATGGAACGGAAGAATCTTTAGGGAATAATACTGGAATGTCTGGAAAGTTTGAGGGGGGACTTTTCAGGAGATAAGTTTCCTTTTTCCAATATTCACTATTTCTATCGCGGAGTTTTTTTAATCGTTCAATTTGCTCATTTGTTAATTTAGAATTGTCATAAGTATAATCAACAACAGCCAAAAGCGGAGAGGTATAAAGAATAGAAAAAAATAGACTTATAATAAATGATTTTTTAAACTTCTGCTTGCTTGCTTGCTTGCTTGCTTGCTTGCTTGCTTGCTTGCTTGCTTGCTTGCTTCGAGTTTCATAATAAATTTTCCTTTGTCAAGTAAAAATAAATGGGGCGTGAATTCTAGTATAAAACTGAACAAAAAAATACCATTTGGGTTCAAATTTTTTCTATTTATTTCTTATTTATTAAAAGTAAACGTTTGCTTTTTGCTATTTTGTCAAGCCAGTTTGAAAATGTGTATAATTGCCCTCGTTATTTACAAAAATTTCAGGAAAAATGACCGCACTTTACCCTTGGCTAATGCCAATTTATCATCAAATTGCTCAAACCTTTGACGAAGGGTTGGGGCATCATGCTGTGCTGATTAAAGCTGATTCTGGTTTAGGCGTAGAGAGTTTATTTAATGCACTTGCACAGAAAATAATGTGTGTAGCTCAAGGCGATAAACCTTGTGGTCAATGCCATTCTTGTCATTTAATGCAAGCCCATAGCCATCCAGATTATCACGAATTAAGCCCCATTGACGGTAAGGATATTGGCGTCGATCAAGTACGCGACATTAATGAAATTGTTGCGCAGCACGCACAACAAAATGGTAATAAAGTGGTGTATGTGCAAGGAGCGGAACGTTTAACGGAAGCCGCTGCCAATGCGTTATTGAAAACATTGGAAGAGCCTCGTTCAAATACTTATTTTTTACTTCAGACGGATAGTTCAGCAAGTTTATTAGCAACCATTTACAGTCGATGCCAAGTGTGGAATCTGTCTGTGCCTAATGAACAAATGGCTGTTGATTGGTTGAAATCAGAAAGTGCGGCTGAAAATCAGGAAATTTTGACCGCACTTGCGATGAATCTTGGGCGTCCGCTTTTAGCATTAGAAACTTTACAACAAGGGCTGATTGAACAGCGTAAAAACTTCTTACGTCAATTTTGGGTGTTCTATCGCCGACGTTCGCCATTGGAATTGCTTCCGTTGTTTGATAAAGAACGCTATGTTCAGCAAGTGGATTGGATTTTGGCTTTTCTTTCTGATTGTTTAAAACATAAACTTGAAATTGATAGTCATCGACAAGTGGCTGATCTTGGCCGTGGCATCGAACAATTCAGCGATGAGCAAACTGCCCTTGGTTTATTACAAGCCATTAAAATTATGCAAAAAGTGCGGTCAGATTTGCTTACAATTAATGGTGTGAATCTTGAATTAATGCTATTAGATGGCTTGACGCGATTAGTCACAGAAGTATTTGAAACGCAATAAATTAAAGATATATCGTCTATGGTGTTCAAGCCTTAGGCATAAGGAAAAATAATTATGTTCATTGTTGACTCCCACTGCCATTTAGATGCGTTGGATTATGAAAATTTACATAAAAATATCTCGGATGTGGTGGAAAAAGCACGTGCGCGTGATGTGAAACATTTGCTCGCGATTGGTGTAACCTTAAGCCGTTTTGAGCAGGCTTATGACTCTTTACGGGAATTTAATAATGTCTCGCTTGCTTGCGGTGTCCATCCCCTCGATTTTGAAGAGGAACCTTATGACGCAGAACGCTTATTGCGTTTATCGCAAGATCCAAAAGTGATTGCGATTGGCGAAATTGGCTTAGATTATTATTACAGTGCGGACAATAAAGCGGCACAACAAGCGGTGTTTGGTAGCCAAATCGATATTGCAAACCAATTAGATAAGCCTGTAATTATTCATACACGTTCTGCAGGCGATGACACCATTGCAATGTTACGCGAACATCATGCTGAAAAGTGCGGTGGCGTTATTCATTGTTTTACGGAAACCATGGAATTTGCGAAAAAAGCGTTGGATTTAGGATTTTACATTTCTTGTTCTGGCATTGTAACCTTTAAAAATGCCGAAGCGATTCGTGAGGTTATTCGTTATGTGCCAATGGATCGCTTATTGGTGGAAACGGATTCGCCTTATCTTGCGCCAGTGCCTTACAGAGGAAAAGAAAATCAACCAGCTTATACGAGAGAAGTATGTGAATACGTGGCAACCTTAAAGGGCGTTTCTGCAGAGGCGTTTGCTCAAATCACTACACAAAATTTCGAGCGTTTATTTAAAATTCGTGTAGAATAAATGTACAGTTCTGACAAGGGAAAAATATGCGAAAGTTTTTTAAATATTTCTTATTTATTGTTGTTTTTTTATTCCACGGTTTTATGTTTTCTGTGGTGAATTATGTGTTCCCTCATTATGATGTGACGCGTGTTACTGGCGTAGAAGTTAAACGTGTTGATAAAGATGGCCCAATCACAAAATCGAATCCAGCTGATGGCCCAACACGCGATGTATATTACATCAATACGCAAAATGACGATGGCAAAATTATGGTGTATCGCAATGAAGATACACGTTGGGGTTTCCCGTTCTATTTCAAATTTGGATCGGCCAATTTACAGGCTGAAGCGCAGGCTTTGGGTAATGACAACAAACTTGTGCAAATTAAATACTATGGTTGGCGTATTACGATGATGGATGAATATCGCAATGCAACCTCAATTAAAGAAATTACTGCTGATGATACACCAAGCAATCCGATTGTTTCGTGGATTTTATATGTATTTTTGCTGGCGACATTATTTTTGTCTATCCAATTTATTCGCGGCTGGTTTGACAGCGATAAGTAATATCCCAAACGGTCGCAAAGTGCGGTCGTTTTCTTTTATATTTTTGAGTAATGATTATGGAATTATTTCATACTATTTTGGCAATTGTGGCTTTAATTTTAAGTAGTGCAGTTGTTTCTTCTGCTGAAATTTCTCTGGCGAGTTCTCGTAAGTTAAAATTGCAATCTCTTGCAAATAAAGGCGACGTGCGTGCGCTTCAAGTGCTTAAATTACAAGAGCATCCTGGTCGTTTTATTACGGTGGTTCAAATTTTGTTGAATATGGTGGCGATTTTGGGTGGGGGAATTGGCGAAAGTGCACTAAGTCCTTACATTGCAGATATTTTAAATCGTTCTTTTGAAGGAAGTTGGATTGAGCCAACCGCCTCTACAATCGCTTTTATATTAGTGACTTGTTTGTTTATTTTATTTGCTGATCTTATTCCAAAACGTATTGCTATTACTTATCCTGAAATGGTGGCGTTGAGCGTTGTGGGTATTATGAATTTTAGTATGTATGTGTTTAAACCGCTTGTGTGGTTTTTTGATACTATTGCTAATGTATTTTTCCGCTTATTTCGCATTTCTACTGTGCGTGAAGATGGCATGACCTCTGAAGATATTTTCGCCGTAGTTGAAGCAGGCGCAGAAGCTGGTGTATTAAAAACTCAAGAGCATTATTTGATCGAAAATATTTTCGATATGCAAGCCCGTACGGTAACTTCCACAATGACAACCCGTGAAAACATCGTATATTTAGACCGCACTTTTTCTCGCCAAGAAGTGATGGATACGCTTTCTCGTGATTCTCATTCTAAAATTGTGATTTGTGACAATGGCCTCGACAAAATCTTAGGTTATATCGAATCCCATACTTTGCTAACTATGTATTTGCAGAATGAAAATGTGGTGCTCACAGATCCTAAACTACTCCGTAAAGCCTTATTTGTGCCTGATACGCTTTCTCTTTACGAAGTGTTGGAATTGTTTAAATCTACTGGCGAAGATTTTGCGATTATTGTGAATGAATATGCTCTTGTGGTGGGTATTGTTACGCTAAATGATGTGATGAGTATTGTTATGGGGGAATTGGTTTCTAACGAAGAAGAATATATTGTGAGCCGTGATGAAAACTCGTGGCTGATTGATGGCGCAACGCCATTAAAAGAGGTAACTCGAGTATTAGATATTGCTTATTTTCCCGATGAAGAAAACTACGAAACTATCAGTGGTTTTATGATGTATATGTTACGTAAAATCCCGAAAAAAACCGATTCTGTGGTTTACGGAAAATACAAGTTTGAAGTGATTGATACGGAAAACTTTAAAATCGATCAGATTTTGGTGTCTTTAGTAAAAGAGCAGGAGTAGAAGTGCGGTAAATTTTTATCCATTTCTCTACAAAATTATGTTATAAAACCATAAAAAATTTGAGGTTAAATATGGAACTAAGACAACAAATTCCAACAGGCTGTATTAAGCAATTCGGGCAATTTGGCGTGCCTTATGTGGTTGGCGAGGTTGCGGAATTTTTGCCAGATGGTGATGTGTTGGTAAATATCACATTGTTACAATCTGGAGAAAAAGACATTTATCGCTTATCTTACCTACTTGAAGATCCCGAAGCTGAATAAGGAAAATTATGTACGCGATTGCTTTTGATTTAGTTGTAAAAGACACTCAAGATTATCATCCAAAGGGCGTTCAAGAGGCTTATACAGACATTGGCGCAGTTTTAGCAAAATTTGGTTTTGTTAGAACACAAGGAAGTTTATATACCAACATGAATGAAGATATGGCGAATCTCTTTCAGGCAATGAATGCACTAAAACAGTTGGCGTGGATTTCTCAGTCGGTACGAGATATTCGCGCTTTTCGTATTGAGCAATGGTCTGATTTTACTGATTTTATACGAAATTAACATTTGCCTAGATAAGCCTTACAGGCTTCCTTGCTTAATCCCCTTCAGACAGTATAATGGCGGCGTTTTATTAACTTTAATCAGGTATGACTATGTTTAAAAAAATCTCTGTTTTATTTTTTACGTTAATATTGGCAGGTTGTTCTTCTTGGTCATCGGTTACTAACCATATTCCATTTATGGGGAACGATAAAAAAGTGATTGATTTAGATAAAGATAAAATCGATCAAAAATCTTATGCAGCTGCTTATGAAGCGACTGTGGCGACATATAAAGGTCGCGTGAATGAAAATTTCTTTGTAGATAATTTTGCAAGTGGTGCGAATGACTGGTATTTAGGCCGTATTTTAGTTCCAGTGAAACAAATTCAGGATAAACTTTACACTGGCGGCCATGATTCTGATGTATATGCCTATTATAGCGGCGTGTTACATGCGGAAGCATTGCAAGCGAACCTTAAACGTTTGAGCGCAAATTGTTGGGAAAAAGTGGATTCGCAAAGTATGGCTCAAGGTATTTATGATGCGATGCGTGATTTACAAAAAGGCGAAGCGCGCGGAGAAAATGATGAATATATTGTGCAAGGTAGTGAAGCGCTGCTGAAAGCCTGTACATCTAAATAATTGTTTTTCAATAAGCTGCTGGTCGATTTGTTTCATCCGCAGCTTTCTTTTTAAATTATTAAGGAGCAAGAATGTTAGAACTTTCGGAAAGCAACATTCATTTAAATGCTAATGCAATTGATAAACAACAAGCGATCGAAATGGCAGCGTCCGCATTGGTTCAAGCAGGCAATGTTGAAAATGGTTACTTGCAAGGAATGTTAGCGCGCGAGCTGCAAACCTCAACCTTTTTAGGCAATGGCATCGCTATTCCTCATGGCACCTTGGATACTCGTTTGATGGTAAAGAAAACGGGCGTGCAAGTGTTTCAATTTCCTCAAGGCATAGAATGGGGCGAAGGAAATATTGCTTATGTCGTGATTGGTATTGCGGCGCGATCTGATGAGCATTTGTCCTTATTACGCCAACTAACCCATGTATTGAGCGATGAAGATACTGCAGCAAAATTAGCAAAAATAACTGATGTGGCTGAATTTTGCGCGATTTTAATGGGCGAGACAATTGATCCATTTGAAATTCCTGCTGCCAATATCAGTTTAGATGTAAATACCCAAAGTTTATTAACTTTAGTTGCGATTAATGCGGGGCAATTACAGGTGCAAAGTGCGGTAGAAAATCGCTTTATTTCTGAAGTGATAAATAATGCGGCATTACCACTTGGCAAAGGGTTATGGGTAACGGACTCTGTCGTAGGAAATGTGAAAAATGCCTTAGCATTTAGTCGTGCCAAAACGATTTTTAGCCACAATGGCAAGGCCGTAAAAGGCGTGATAACCGTTTCAGCCGTCGGTGATCAAATTAATCCAACTTTGGCGCGTTTATTAGATAACGATGTCCAAACAACCTTGCTCAATGGAAATTCAACAGAAATTTTGACCGCACTTTTGGGTTCATCGAGTGATGTTGAAACTCAATCTGTAGAAGGTGCTGTTGTAGGAACCTTTACGATTCGTAATGAACACGGCTTACATGCACGCCCAAGTGCAAATTTGGTTAATGAAGTGAAAAAATTCACTTCTAAAATAACCATGCAAAATCTTACTCGTGAAAGTGAAGTCGTCAGCGCAAAAAGTTTGATGAAGATTGTTGCGCTTGGTGTAACACAAGGACATCGTTTACGTTTTGTGGCAGAGGGGGAAGATGCAAAACAAGCAATTGAATCATTGGGCAAAGCGATAGCCAATGGCTTGGGCGAGAATGTTTCGGTAGTGCCACCGTCTGAACCCGATACCATTGAGATTATGGGCGATCAAATTCACACACCTGCGGTAACAGAAGATGATAATTTGCCGGCAAATGCCATTGAAGCCGTATTTGTGATTAAAAACGAGCAAGGTTTGCATGCTCGTCCAAGTGCAATATTGGTAAATGAAGTGAAGAAATATAATGCTTCCGTAGCAGTTCAAAACCTTGATCGTAATTCTCAATTAGTCAGTGCTAAAAGTTTGATGAAAATTGTAGCATTAGGCGTAGTCAAAGGGACTCGTTTACGTTTTGTTGCGACGGGCGAAGAAGCGCAACAAGCTATTGACGGAATCAGCGCTGTGATCGAATCGGGTTTAGGGGAATAGTATGGCAAGCGTCGTAACCATTACCTTAAATGCCGCCTATGATTTAGTTGGGCGTTTAAATCGTATTCAACTTGGCGAAGTAAATACGGTAGAAACATTGGGCTTATTCCCTGCTGGAAAAGGCATTAATGTCGCAAAAGTACTAAAAGATTTAGGCGTTAATGTTGCAGTAGGCGGTTTCTTGGGCAAGGATAATTCAGCTGATTTCGAGCAAATGTTTAATCAGCACGGTTTGAAAGATAAATTCCACCGTGTTAATGGCAAAACACGTATCAATGTAAAAATTACCGAGACTGAAGCGGATGTGACAGATTTAAATTTCTTGGGATATCAAATAAGCCCACAAATTTGGCAACAATTTGTGACGGATTCTTTGGCTTATTGTTTAGATTATGACATTGTCGCAGTTTGTGGCAGTTTACCTCGAGGTGTGTCTCCTGAATTGTTTGCTGATTGGTTAAATCAGCTTCATCAAGCTGGCGTTAAAGTGGTGCTTGATAGTAGCAATGCTGCGCTTACCGCTGGATTAAAAGCGAAACCTTGGCTAGTAAAACCCAATCATCGAGAACTTGAGGCTTGGGTTGGTCATTCATTAAATAGTCTTGAAGAAATTATTGCCGCTGCACAGCAACTCAAAGCGGAAGGCATTGAAAACGTGATTATTTCAATGGGCGCAAAAGGTTCTTTATGGATTAATAATGAAGGCGTGCTTAAAGCCGAACCAGCAAAATGTGAAAATGTCGTGAGTACCGTTGGAGCAGGGGATTCAATGGTAGCAGGCTTAATCTATGGTTTTGAAAAAGGTTTATCGAAAACAGAAACCTTAGCTTTTGCTACGGCTGTGTCCGCTTTTGCGGTATCTCAGAGTAACGTCGGTGTGAGTGATTTGAGTTTACTTGACCCCATTTTAGAAAAAGTACAAATAACGATGATTGAAGGATAGTATGAAGTTATTTTTAACCCAATCAGCTAATGTAGGCGATGCGAAAGCCTATTTATTACATGAAGTTTTTCGAGCAGCTGCACAAAAAGCAAATGTCTCTATTGTAGAAACACCAGCCGAAGCAGATCTTGTTCTTGTATTTGGTTCTGTATTACCAAATAACCCTGCGTTAGTTGGTAAAAAAGTCTTTATTATCGGCGAAGCTATCGCCATGATTTCTCCTGAAGTAACATTGGCAAATGCCTTAGCGAATGGGGCTGATTATGTTGCACCGAAAAGTGCGGTGAGTTTTACAGGTGTTTCTGGTGTAAAAAATATTGTTGCGGTAACGGCTTGTCCAACTGGCGTTGCACATACGTTTATGTCAGCCGAAGCGATTGAAGCCTATGCGAAAAAACAAGGTTGGAATGTAAAAGTTGAAACCCGTGGTCAAGTTGGGGCTGGCAATGAAATTACTGCAGAAGAAGTCGCGGCGGCTGATTTGGTATTTGTTGCAGCAGATATTGACGTGCCTTTAGATAAATTTAAAGGTAAACCAATATACCGCACTTCAACAGGATTAGCCTTGAAGAAAACTGAGCAAGAATTTGATAAGGCATTTAAAGAAGCCAAAATTTTTGATGGTGGAAATAATACGGGATCGAAAGAAGAAAGCCGTGAGAAAAAAGGTGTGTATAAACACTTAATGACTGGTGTTTCTCATATGTTACCGTTAGTGGTTGCGGGTGGGTTGTTGATCGCAATTTCCTTTATGTTCAGTTTTAATGTAATTGAAAATACAGGAGTTTTTCAAGATCTTCCTAATATGTTGATTAATATCGGTAGTGGTGTGGCGTTCAAGTTAATGATTGCCGTGTTTGCTGGTTACGTTGCATTTTCTATCGCTGATCGTCCAGGACTTGCAGTTGGTTTGATTGCAGGGATGCTGGCAAGTGAAGCGGGTGCAGGGATTCTTGGCGGTATTATTGCAGGTTTCTTAGCCGGCTATGTGGTGAAAGGGCTAAATGTGATTATTCGATTGCCAGCAAGCCTGACTTCATTAAAACCGATTTTAATTTTACCGCTCTTGGGTTCGATGATTGTTGGTTTGACGATGATTTACCTCATCAATCCACCAGTGGCTGAAATTATGAAAGAGCTAAGTAATTGGCTTACTTCAATGGGCGAAGTGAATGCGATTGTGTTAGGCGTAATTATCGGCGCAATGATGTGTATCGATATGGGCGGACCAGTAAATAAAGCAGCGTACACTTTTTCTGTTGGATTGATTGCCTCCCAAGTTTATACACCAATGGCTGCGGCAATGGCCGCAGGTATGGTTCCTCCAATTGGTATGACAGTTGCGACTTGGATTGCTCGCAATAAATTTACCGTTAGCCAACGCGATGCGGGGAAAGCATCATTTGTTCTTGGTTTATGTTTTATTTCTGAAGGTGCATTACCATTTGTGGCAGCAGATCCAATTCGAGTCATTATTAGCTCTGTGATTGGTGGTGCGGTGGCTGGTGCGATTTCAATGGGATTAAATATTACCTTACAAGCTCCGCACGGCGGATTATTTGTCATTCCATTTGTATCTGAGCCGTTGAAATATCTTGGTGCAATTGCGATTGGTGCTTTATCAACAGGTGTGGTTTACGCCATTATTAAATCGAAAAACAATGCGGAATAATACCGCACTTTGAATGTAAAAAATAATTTTCATTGAAAAAGTTAGACTATGAAATCAAGGACTAAGCTCTGTAATCTACAGGGCTTAGTCCTTTTAGTTATGGATGTATTCGTGAATCGTTTGTAAAAGTAGGAGCAATCTTTTTCTTTCAGTTTTGCTTTTTTAATTTGGGCGTCAGAAAGCGGATTTGTTAAGTATGCCATAAAATAGCCCTACTTAGTAATATAACAAACTAGGCGTTAATCCTAGTATTTACAAGTCTCTATGCTGTTTTAGTAATAGATTTTTTTGCCTTAGCGTGAATATATTATTAAGTCTATTACTAAGATTCTAAGGTTCGATAGTATTTTATAGTGGAGTATAGGGAATAAAAAAGCCTTGATTTCAGTAGAATCAAGGCTTTGTAATGCTTTTAGTGCTGTATATTTTTAATTTGGTGCTCTGGGCGAGACTTGAACTCGCACGACCTGTGGTCACTACCCCCTCAAGATAGCGTGTCTACCAATTCCACCACCAGAGCTTTAATTTTTATGCTAATCCTATTTTATTGTGGGATGTCGCTATTTTTATTGTCTTTCGCTGGAGCTGCTTGTTGTTGCTGAACTTGCTCTGCAGCTTGTGATAAATCGTCAAAAGTACCTTTTTGAACATTGCCTTTATGTGAATTCATATTACCTAAAACAAGAGCAATAACAAAAAATGCGGTTGCTAAAATCGCGCTAGTACGTGTTAAAAAGTTACCTGCACCAGCAGAGCCAAACATTGTACCTGATGCGCCACCACCAAAAGATGCACCAGCGTTCGCTCCTTTACCTTGTTGAACGAGAATAAACCCGATCAAGGCAATCGCGACAACAACATAAATAAATAAAAGAACTTGATACATTTTTTCTCTCTAATTTGCAATTTTGCAAGAAAACTGGTCGTGAATGTTATAGAAAATTCAATTTTCTCGCAAGTGCTTTGCATAAAAAAAATATTAATTGGTTTAACTTTAATCAGTTTCACCGTTTGATTTACTCGATTTTTTTACCGCACTTTTAGGTTTCACTCTATCGGATTTAATCATTTTAATGCGGCTTAATTGTCTTAATGCATTAAGATCTACAAAACGGACTAAATCAGGTAACATTTGATTCAAGTTATGCATAAATTGTTGATAGGTTGCTTGTTTTTGACTAATGTCTGTGAGTTGCGATTCCCAATGAGCCGTCATATCTGGTTGGGTGGCAATATCTGGTAATGCCTGAATTAAAATTCTTCCAGTTTCTGTACTGTGAATATTTCGCCCTTTTTTAGTTAAAAAACTGCGTTTAAAAAGTAATTCAATGATGCCAGCACGAGTAGCCTCTGTACCCAATCCATCGGTTTCTCGCAGGATTTTTTTGAGTTCTTTATCCTGCACAAATCGCGCAATGCCCGTCATTGCTGAAAGCAAGGTTGCATCGGTGAAAGGCTTTGGCGGCTGAGTTTTTTTACTCATCACTTCTCCTCGTTCACAATGCAAAATTTGACCTTTCTTTACTATTGGTAATAAGGGTTCTTGATTTTCTGTGTCGTCTTCTTTGCCTAACAATTCTTTCCACCCAGCCGTTTGTAAATTTCGCGCTTGGGCTATAAAAGTACCGCCAGCGATATTTAATGTGATTTTACTTTTACGATATTCTGCGTCAGGACAAAATTGCATTAAATATTGGCGAGCGATAAGGCTGTAAATATTACGTTCTTCTTGTGTTAGATTTACTGGACGATTTTTGGCAGTAGGAATGATTGCGTGGTGAGCCTCTACTTTTTTATCATTCCAACAGCGATTTCTCTGTTCAGTTGAAATGACATTTGGTAAGCGTTGATAAGCTTCACAATGGGTTGAAATTGCATTTAATACATTGTGGCGTTCGGCAAAATGTTCTTCGGGTAAATAGCGACAATCAGAACGCGGATAAGTAATTAAACGATGAGTTTCATACAGGCGTTGGCATGCATCTAATACGGCTTGAGCGGACATACCGAATCGCTTTGCTGCATCAATTTGTAACGCAGAAAGTGAATAAGGCAAGGGCGCCGTTTCTTTTTCACGAACGTCTTTGTATTCGGTGACTTCTGCTGGTTGATTTGTAATACGTTTTACAACGTTTTCTGCTAATCCTTTAGAGAGCACCCTGCCGTCATCATCTTGGTAATCCTCGCAAGCTTTGCTAGGTTGCCATAAGGCACTGAAAAGTGCGGTTGATTTTTCTGGAGTTTTTTCTTCTTTGCTCTCTGGATTAACCCAAGCCTGTACTTCAAAGAAGTCTTTGGGCTGGAAATGCTCAATTTCTAAATCTCGACGTACAATTAAACCTAGCACAGGGGTTTGCACTCGTCCAACAGAAAGCACGCCATCATAGCCAGTTTGTCTACCTCGAATGGTATAAGCTCTGGTCATATTAATGCCATAAAGCCAATCGGCACGAGCTCGTGCGAGTGCGGATGTGGCAAGAGGAATAAAATTACGGTTGGGTTGTAATTTTTTAACCGCTTTTTCTACCGCACTTGGATTTAGGTCGCTAATCAAGCAGCGTAAAATTTTATCGCGTTTTTCGGCAGATAAATTGGCATAACTGAAGACTTCATCTACAAGTAATTGTCCTTCTCTATCTGGGTCTCCTGCATTAACAAGTGTATCCGCTTGATGGATTAGTTTTTCTACCACAGAAAGTTGTTTTTTTACTTCTTTTCGCGGTAAAAGTTGCCATTTTTCAGGAATGATAGGGAGATGTTCTAAACGCCATTGTTTGAATTTAGGATCATAGGCATCGGGTTCTGCTTGCTCGAGCAAATGCCCTACACACCAAGTTACCACATCATTATCGCCACATTTAATAAAACCATCCCCACGTTGATGGGGTTTGGGTAGCACATCTGCAATAGCACGAGCTAGGCTTGGTTTTTCGGCGATAAATAAACGCATAATGGTATGAGAAGATTAGTCGATTTGACGACGACCTAGAAAAGAGTGAGTAAGCGTTGTGCCGTCCACAGTTTCTAGTTCACCACCGACAGGGATACCGTGAGCGATACGACTCACTTTGATATTATGTTGGCGGCACATTTCAGCAATGTAGTTTGCCGTCGCATCGCCCTCCACTGTTGGATTTGTTGCAAGAATCACTTCGTGGAAAGATTCTTCTACTAAGCGTTTTTGCAGTAAATCTAAGCCAATTTCACGAGGCCCAATACCATCAAGTGGAGACAAATGTCCCATTAAAACAAAATAACGTCCTGAAAATTGCCCCGTTTGCTCAATCGCTTGAATATCTGCGGGCATTTCAACGACACAAAGCAAACCTGAATTTTGACGGCGTGGATTATTGCAAATGTTGCAAGTGTCTTCTTCCGTAAAGTCTCGACATTGTGAACAATGACCAATTTTAGACATAGCTTCTGTGAGTGCTCGAGCTAAATTCATTCCACCGCTACGATTACGCTGTAAAAGATGATAAGCCATACGTTGCGCAGATTTAGGCCCTACGCCTGGAAGACAACGTAAGTTTTCAATAAGGTGTTCTAAAAGTGGACTGCTTTGCATAATTTGAGATGAAATATAAGGCTACTTTCCGCTCCCTCTATTTACGGGGGAATACCGAAGACTTAGGGGGAACCCCCTTCCGTCGCTTTGCGACACCTTCCCTCGCAAGCAGGGGAAGACAAGTGTTCGATTAAAACGGAAACTTCATTCCTGGTGGTAATGGCATTCCAGCGGTAACTGATGCCATTTTTTCTTTTTGTAATTCTTCTGCACGACGCACCGCATCGTTAAAAGCAGCTGCGATTAAATCTTCTAACATTTCTTTATCGTCTTCCATTAAAGAAGGATCAATGTCAATACGGCGGCAGTTATGTGCACCATTAATCGTGATTTTCACTAAACCTGCACCAGATTCACCCGTTACTTCTAGTTGTGCGATTTCTTCCTGCATTTTTTGCATTTTTTCTTGCATTTGTTGGGCTTGTTTCATCAAGCCGCCTAAACCGCCTTTTCCAAACATAATGTTATCCTTTATTAAGTCAAAAATTGCGTGCATTCTAGCGAAAAAATGGGCTTTTGGGAACAGTAGGGTTAATGATTTTGGGGATTTAAAATCTCAGAAAATTTCACCGCACTTTTGAAGTCAAGTGCGGTGAAATTTAGTGGTGTTTAGAATGGGAAGAGACGGTTATTCAGGGGTAATCCATTCGACAGTCCAGCTTCCAGTACCTTCTGGAACTAATGTTTTTGTGAGATAAGGCAAAATTTCTTTCATTTGGGTTTCTAATGTCCAAGGTGGATTAATTACCACCATACCGCTCGCAGTCATTCCTCGTTGATCGCTATCTGGGCGAACAGCGAGCTCAATTCTTAGAATTTTTCTAATTCCCGTTGCTTCTAAACCCTTAAAAATACGTTTAGTTTGTTGGCGTAATACAACAGGATACCAAATCGCATAAGTGCCAGTGGCAAAACGTTTATAGCCCTCTTCAATGGCTTTAACAACGAGATCATAATCATCTTTTAATTCATAAGGCGGATCGATGAGTACTAAGCCCCGGCGTTCTTTTGGCGGAAGCGTTGCTTTGACTTGTTGAAAACCATTGTCACATTTTACGGTGACATTTTTGTCGTCGCTAAAATTATTGCGAAGAATTGGATAATCGCTAGGATGAAGCTCGGTCAATAGTGCGCGATCTTGTGGGCGCAACAATTCTGCAGCAATTAACGGTGAGCCAGCATAATAACGTAGTTCTTTGCCACCATAATTGAGTTTTTTGATCATTTTTACATAACGGGCAACATCTTCGGGTAAGTCTGTTTGATCCCACAAGCGTCCAATACCTTCTTTATATTCCCCCGTTTTTTTTGATTCGTTTGAAGATAAACGATAACGACCTACACCAGAGTGCGTATCCAAATAAAAAAAGCCTTTTTCTTTAAGTTTAAGGTTTTCCAAAATAAGCATTAAGACGATATGTTTTAAGACATCAGCATGATTGCCTGCGTGAAATGAGTGACGATAACTCAGCATAATATATCCTTTGTTTTATAACGAAGGCGAGCCAATTGACTCGCCCGATTTCACACTAAAGTGCGGTCATTTTTAGAAGAGTTCTTGTGGTTGCGTCGCTGGCGTATTGCCTTCATTATTTAAGCGTTGCTGTAACTCTGTAGGAACGTAATAACCACGCTCTTGCATTTCCGAAAGATAGGTACGTGTCGGTTCTGTTCCCACAATAAAATATTCTTTGCGCCCACCGTTTGGAGAAAGCAAACCTGTCAAAGTATCAATGTTTTTTTCCACAATTTTTGGCGGCAGTGGCAATTTACGTTCAGGTTTATCACTCAAAGCCATTTTCATATAAGTGATCCAAGCTGGCATGGCTGTTTTCGCACCCGCTTCTCCACGCCCAAGTACTCGTTTGTTATCATCAAACCCAACATAAGTTGTAGTGACTAAGTTTGCACCAAATCCCGCATACCAAGCCACTTTTGAACTGTTGGTAGTACCTGTTTTACCGCCTATATCGCTACGTTTAATACTTTGTGCAATGCGCCAGCTGGTGCCTTTCCAGTCTAAACCTTGTTCGCCATAAATTGCCGTATTTAAGGCACTACGAATGAGAAAAGCAAGTTCGCCACTAATGACACGTGGCGCATATTCTATTTTCGACGAGGCATTTTTTGCAGCAGCCATTAAATCAATCGCATCTTCTTTAAGTGCGGTGAAATTTGATTGTAATTCTGGCAGTTCAGGCACAGTTTCAGGTTGTTGATCTAATTCTTCGCCATTGGTGCTGTCATCTGTTGGTTTTAAGGCACTCTCGCCTAAAGGAATATTGGCAAAGCCGTTGATTTTGTCTTTGGTTTCGCCATAAATTACAGGTATATCATTACATTCAATGCAAGCAATTTTAGGGTTTGCAATAAATAAGTCTTTACCCGTGTTATCTTGAATTTTTTCAATGATATAAGGTTCAATGAGGAAACCGCCATTATCAAACACCGCATAAGCTCGCGCCATTTCTAATGGTGTGAAAGAGGCTGCGCCAAGTGCTAAGGCTTCGCTAGCAAAATATTGATCACGTTTAAAACCAAAACGTTGTAAAAATTCTGCTGTGAAATCAATACCTGCTGTTTGGATCGCACGAATAGCAATCATATTTTTGGATTGACCTAATCCTACGCGTAAACGCATCGGGCCATCATAACGATCAGGCGAGTTTTTCGGTTGCCACATTTTTTGTCCCGGTTTTTGAATAGAAATCGGGCTGTCTTGTAATACACTAGAAAGCGTTAAGCCTTTTTCTAATGCTGCCGCGTAAATAAATGGTTTAATAGAAGAACCCACTTGAACTAAAGACTGTGTGGCTCGATTGAATTTACTTTGTTCATAACTAAATCCGCCCACCACTGCTTCAATCGCGCCATTATCTGAATTAAGAGAAACTAATGCTGAATTTGCTGCGGGAATTTGTCCTAATTGCCATTCCCCATTAGCACGCTGACGAATCCAAATTTGCTCGCCGACTTTCACAGGATTGCTTCTGCCTGTCCAACGCATTGCATTGGTTGATAAGGTCATTTTTTCCCCAGAAGCGAGCAATATATCAGCACCGCCTTTTGCAATTTCAATCACTGCCGCAGGAATAAATGGCTCTGAATCAGGTAGCTTGCGTAGAAAACCGACAATGCGATCATTGTCCCAAGCGGCTTCATTTTTTTGCCATAATGGCGCGCCACCGCGATAACCGTGACGCATATCATAATCAATCAAGTTATTACGCACAGCTTTTTGGGCTTCAGCTTGGTCTTTTGAAAGTACAGTGGTAAATACTTTATAACCACTGGTGTAAGCATTTTCTTCGCCAAAACGACGCACCATTTCTTGACGCACCATTTCAGTGACATAATCAGCACGAAATTCAAATTTTGCGCCGTGATAACTCGCCACAATCGGCTCTTTCAATGCAGCATCATATTCTTCTTTGCTGATGTATTTTTCATCTAACATACGGCTTAGCACCACATTGCGACGTTCTTCTGAACGTTTTAGCGAATAAAGCGGATTCATTGTTGAAGGTGCTTTAGGTAAACCAGCAATAATCGCCATTTCAGATAAGGTCAATTCATTCAATGCTTTACCGAAATAGGTTTGTGCCGCTGCTGCAACACCATAAGAACGATAGCCTAAAAAGATTTTGTTTAAATAAAGCTCTAAGATTTCTTGTTTGTTGAGGGTATTTTCAATTTCTACCGCAAGCACCGCTTCACGGGCTTTACGAATAATGGTTTTTTCTGGGGTTAAGAAAAAGTTACGCGCTAATTGTTGAGTAATCGTACTTGCACCTTGTGATGCACCGCCATTACTCACTGCGACAAACAATGCACGAGCAATGCCGATAGGGTCTAATCCGTGATGATCGTAAAAACGATTGTCTTCCGTTGCTAAAAATGCGTCAATTAAGCGTTGTGGCACATCGGCTAATTTCACTGGAATACGGCGTTGCTCGCCCACTTCGCCAATTAATTTACCGTCAGCCGTATAAATCTGCATTGGTTGTTGTAATTCAACGGTTCTTAATGTTTCTACTGAGGGCAATTCCGATTTTAGGTGGAAATACAACATTCCGCCAGCCACTAAACCTAAAATACATAAAGTTAATAGGGTGTTTAATATTAATTTTGCGATCCGCATCGTAAAATTCTCGCTTGGTTAATGAATATTCTTGTCAAGAGACCTATGATTTAGTTGTTAAGTATAAAAGATTCAGCCTTTAAAGAATAGGAAAGAATATGCAATTCTCCCTGAAAAATTACCGCACTTTACAAATCGGCATTCATCGTAAGCAGGGTTATTTTGATTTTGTGTGGTTTGATGATCTTGAACAGCCACAAAGTTATCAAATTTTTGTTAATGATCGTGATTTTAAAAATCGTTTTTTACAACAGCTAAAAACACAATATCAAGGGAAAACCTTTCCTTTACAGTTTGTGGCAAGCATTCCCGCTCACTTAACTTGGTCGAAAGTATTAATGTTGCCACAAGTGTTAAATGCGCAAGAATGTCATCAACAATGTAAATTTGTGATTGAAAAAGAGCTGCCTATTTCTTTAAATGAATTATGGTTTGATTATCGTTCTACCTCGTTAAAGCAAGGTTTTCGATTAGACGTTACTGCAATTCGTAAAAGTACTGCTCAAACTTATTTGCAAGATTTTCAGCCATTTAAAATTAATGTATTGGATGTTGCGTCAAATGCTATTTTGCGTGCATTTCAGTATTTGTTGAATGAACAAGTGCGGTCAGAAAATACCTTATTTTTATTTCAAGAAGATGACTATTGTTTGGCGATCTGTGAAAGATCGCAGCAATCGCAAATTTTACAATCTCACGAAAATTTGACCGCACTTTATGAACAATTTACCGAACGTTTTGAAGGACAACTTGAACAAGTTTTTGTTTATCAAATTCCCTCAAGTCATACACCATTACCCGAAAACTGGCAGCGAGTAGAAACAGAACTCCCTTTTATTGCGCTTGGCAACGCGCTATGGCAAAAAGATTTACATCAACAAAAAGTGGGTGGTTAAATGTCGATGAATTTATTGCCTTGGCGTACTTATCAACATCAAAAGCGTTTACGTCGTTTAGCTTTTTATATCGCTTTATTTATCTTGCTTGCTATTAATTTAATGTTGGCTTTTAGCAATTTGATTGAACAACAGAAACAAAATTTGCAAGCGCAGCAAACATCTTTTGAACAACTTAATCAGCAACTTCACAAAACTACCATGCAAATTGATCAGTTACGCAGTGCGGTGAAAGTTGGTGAAGTTTTGACATCTATTCCCAACGAGCAAGTAAAAAAGAGTTTACAACAGCTAAGTGAATTACCTTTTCAACAAGGAGAACTGAATAAATTTAAACAAGATGCCAATAACTTAAGTTTGGAAGGTAACGCGCAAGATCAAACAGAATTTGAACTGATTCATCAATTTTTAAAGAAACATTTTCCCAATGTGAAATTAAGTCAGGTTCAACCTGAACAAGATACATTGTTTTTTCACTTTGATGTGGAACAAGGGGCGGAAAAATGAAAGCTTTTTTTAACGATCCTTTTACTCCTTTTGGAAAATGGCTAAGTCAGCCTTTTTATGTGCACGGTTTAACCTTTTTATTGCTATTAAGTGCGGTGATTTTTCGCCCCGTTTTAGATTATATCGAGGGGAGTTCACGTTTCCATGAAATTGAAAATGAGTTAGCGGTGAAACGTTCAGAATTGTTGCATCAACAGAAAATTTTAACTTCTTTACAGCAGCAGTCGGAAAGTCGAAAACTTTCTCCAGAACTGGCTGCACAAATTATTCCTTTGAATAAACAAATTCAACGTTTAGCTGCGCGTAACGGTTTATCTCAGCATTTACGTTGGGAAATGGGGCAAAAGCCTATTTTGCATTTACAGCTTACAGGTCATTTTGAGAAAACGAAGACATTTTTAACCGCACTTTTGGCTAATTCGTCACAGCTTTCAGTGAGTCGCTTGCAGTTTATCAAACCCGAAGACAACCCATTGCAAACCGAGATCATTTTTCAGCTAGATAAGGAAACAAAATGAAACATTGGTTTTTCCTGATTATATTATTTTTTATGAATTGCAGTTGGGGACAAGATCCTTTCGATAAAACACAGCGTAACCGTTCTCAGTTTGATAACGCACAAACAGTAATGGAGCAGACAGAAATAATTTCCTCAGATGTACCTAATAATCTATGCGGAGCGGATGAAAATCGCCAAGCGGCTGAAATTCCTTTGAACGCTTTAAAATTGGTGGGCGTAGTGATTTCTAAAGATAAAGCCTTTGCCTTGTTGCAAGATCAAGGTTTGCAAATTTACAGCGTTTTAGAGGGCGTTGATGTGGCTCAAGAGGGCTATATTGTAGAAAAAATCAACCAAAACAATGTTCAATTTATGCGTAAGCTCGGAGAGCAATGTGATAGTAGTGAATGGAAAAAATTAAGTTTTTAAAGGAAGATTATGAAGAAATATTTTTTAAAGTGCGGTTATTTTTTAGTGTGTTTTTGTTTGCCATTAATCGTTTTTGCTAATCCTAAAACAGATAACGAATGTTTTTTTATTCGTTTATCGCAAGCACCTTTAGCTCAAACACTGGAGCAATTAGCTTTTCAACAAGATGTGAATTTAGTGATGGGTGAGAGGTTAGAAGGCAATATTTCTTTGAAATTAAACAATATTGATATGCCACGTTTGCTAAAAATAATCGCAAAAAGTAAGCATCTTACTTTGAATAAAGATGATGGGGTTTATTATTTAAACGGCAGTCAATCTGGCAAAGGTCAAGTTGCAGGAAATCTTACGACAAATGAACCGCACTTAGTCAGCCACACGGTAAAACTTCATTTTGCTAAAGCCTCTGAATTAATGAAATCCTTAACAACAGGAAGTGGATCTTTGCTTTCTTCTGCGGGGAGCATTACCTTTGATGATCGCAGTAATTTGCTGGTTATTCAGGATGAACCTCGTTTTGTGCAAAATATCAAAAAACTGATTGCTGAAATGGATAAGCCTATTGAACAGATCGCTATTGAAGCGCGAATTGTGACAATTACGGATGAGAGTTTGAAAGAACTTGGCGTTCGGTGGGGGATTTTTAATCCAACTGAAAATGCAAGACGAGTTGCGGGCAGCCTTACAGGCAATAGCTTTGAAAATATTGCGGATAATCTTAATGTAAATTTTGCGACAACGACGACACCTGCTGGCTCTATAGCATTACAAGTCGCGAAAATTAATGGGCGATTGCTTGATTTAGAATTGAGTGCGTTGGAGCGTGAAAATAATGTAGAAATTATTGCAAGTCCTCGCTTACTCACTACCAATAAGAAAAGTGCGAGCATTAAACAGGGGACAGAAATTCCTTACATCGTGAGTAATACTCGTAACGATACGCAATCTGTGGAATTTCGTGAGGCAGTACTTGGTTTGGAAGTGACGCCACATATTTCTAAAGATAACAATATCTTACTTGATTTATTGGTAAGTCAAAATTCCCCTGGTTCTCGTGTCGCTTATGGACAAAATGAGGTGGTTTCTATTGATAAGCAAGAAATTAATACTCAGGTTTTTGCCAAAGATGGGGAAACCATTGTGCTTGGCGGCGTATTTCACGACACAATCACGAAAAGCGAAGATAAAGTGCCATTGCTTGGCGATATACCCGTTATTAAACGATTATTTAGCAAAGAAAGTGAACGACATCAAAAACGTGAGCTCGTGATTTTCGTCACGCCGCATATTTTAAAAGCAGGAGAAACGTTAGAGGCGTTGAAACAAAAAAGTGCGGGGAAAAAATAACTTTTTTAGACGATGAATTTTTTTAATTTTCGCTGTATCCACTGTCGTGGCAATCTTCATATTGCAAAAAATGGGCTATGTTCAGGTTGCCAAAAACAAATTAAATCTTTTCCTTATTGCGGTCATTGTGGTGCGGAATTGCAATATTATGCGCAGCATTGTGGTAATTGTCTTAAACAAGAACCAAGTTGGGATAAGATGGTCATTATTGGGCATTATATTGAACCTCTTTCGATATTGATTCACCGTTTTAAATTTCAAAATCAATTTTGGATTGACCGCACTTTAGCTCGGCTTTTATATCTTGCGGTGCGTGATGCTAAACGAACGCATCAACTTAAATTGCCAGAAGCAATCATTCCAGTGCCTTTATATCATTTTCGTCAGTGGCGACGGGGTTATAATCAGGCAGATTTATTATCTCGGCAATTAAGTCGCTGGCTGGATATTCCTAATTTGAGCAATATCGTAAAGCGTGTGAAACACACCTATACTCAACGTGGTTTGAGTGCAAAAGATCGTCGTCAGAATTTAAAAAATGCCTTTTCTCTTGTTGTTTCGAAAAATGAATTTCCTTATCGCCGTGTTGCGTTGGTGGATGATGTGATTACTACTGGTTCTACACTCAATGAAATCTCAAAATTGTTGCGAAAATTAGGTGTGGAGGAGATTCAAGTGTGGGGGCTGGCACGAGCTTAATATAAAGCACTGGAAAAAAAAGCGCGATAAGCGTATTATTCCCGATACTTTCTCTCAAGTATTTAGGACATAATTATGGAACAAGCAACCCAGCAAATCGCTATTTCTGATGCCGCACAAGCGCATTTTCGAAAACTTTTAGACACCCAAGAAGAAGGAACGAATATTCGTATTTTCGTCGTTAATCCGGGTACGCCTAATGCGGAATGTGGCGTATCTTATTGCCCCCCGAATGCCGTGGAAGAAAGCGATATTGAAATGAAATATAATACTTTTTCTGCATTTATTGATGAAGTGAGTTTGCCTTTCTTAGAAGAAGCAGAAATTGATTATGTTACCGAAGAGCTTGGTGCGCAACTGACCTTAAAAGCACCGAATGCCAAAATGCGTAAGGTGGCTGATGATGCGCCATTGATTGAACGTGTTGAATATGTAATTCAAACTCAAATTAACCCACAGCTTGCAAATCACGGTGGACGTATAACCTTAATTGAAATTACTGAAGATGGTTACGCAGTTTTACAATTTGGTGGTGGCTGTAACGGTTGTTCAATGGTGGATGTTACGTTAAAAGATGGCGTAGAAAAACAACTTGTTAGCTTATTCCCGAATGAATTAAAAGGTGCAAAAGATATAACTGAGCATCAACGTGGCGAACATTCTTATTATTAGTGAGTTATAAAAGAAGATTTATAATGACCGCACTTTTGAAAGTGCGGTTATTTTTATGGAGAAAAAATGAAAATACTTCAACAAGATGATTTTGGTTATTGGTTGCTTACACAAGGTTCTAATCTGTATTTAGTGAATAATGAATTGCCTTTTGGTATCGCTAAAGATATTGATTTGGAAGGATTACAGGCAATGCAAATTGGAGAATGGAAAAATCATCCGTTGTGGCTTGTGGCTGAGCAAGAAAGTGATGAACGAGAATATGTGAGTTTGCGTAACTTGCTTTCACTGCCAGAGGATGAATTCCATATATTAAGCCGAGGTGTGGAAATTAATCATTTTCTGAAAACCCATAAATTTTGTGGAAAGTGCGGTCATAAAACACAACAAACTCAAGATGAACTTGCAGTGCAATGTATTCACTGTGGGTATCAAACTTATCCTGTGATTTGCCCATCAATTATTGTTGCGGTTCGTCGTGGTCACGAAATTCTATTGGCAAATCATAAGCGACATTATAGTCCTAACGGAGGAATATACACGACGCTTGCAGGTTTTGTCGAAGTAGGGGAAACATTTGAACAAGCGGTGCAGAGAGAGGTTTTTGAAGAAACAGGGATTTCAATAAAAAATCTTCGTTATTTCGGTAGCCAACCTTGGGCATTTCCAAATTCTCAAATGGTCGGTTTTCTGGCTGATTATGAAAGCGGAGAAATAACATTGCAGGAAAGTGAAATTCATGATGCACAATGGTTTTCTTATGATCAACCCTTGCCAGAATTACCGCCAACGGGTACTATCGCTCGCAAATTAATTCATGTGACGCTTGAACTTTGTAAAGCGGAACATAAATGCGATTAATAAATATTCCAACTCTTACGAATTAAGGAAATAAGATGCGAAATCCGATTCATAAACGCTTAGAAAACTTAGACAGTTGGCAACATCTTACTTTTATGGCTGCTTTATGTGAACGTATGGCACCAAATTTTAAATTGTTCTGTCAAATGAACGAGCTTAGCGTTGAAACCAAAACGTATCAAAATATTCTCAATTTGGTGTGGGAATATTTAACAATTAAAGATGTCAAAATCAACTTTGAAAATCAGTTGGAGAAATTAGAAAGCATTATTCCTGATGTGAATGATTATGATAGTTTTGGTGTTGTGCCAGCGTTAGATGCCTGTCAGGCTTTAGCTGAAATTTTACACGCCATTATTGCGGGCGAAACCTTAGAAAAAGCGGTGGAAATAAGCCTAATTTCGTTGGGAACAGTAAGGGCATTATTGGAAACAGAAACTGGACGAGATTGGTCAGAAAGTAAACTAAAAGAAAATGAAGATATTCAAACAGAACTTGATGTGCAATGGCAAGTTTATCGTTTGCTTAAAGAATGTGAAAAACGTGATATTGAATTAATTTTAGCTTTAAAAAATGAAATTCGGACTGAGGGTATATCTAACATTGGTATAGAATTTCATCAATAACGTGAGATTTGTCACAATTTTTATAAATCATGCTTTTAATTCATCTCAAGTTAGATTATCCTTTGCACAGTTTTTGCGACAAATTCGCAAAGATACTTTTAAAGAATCAAACTTTTTATTTAACAGAAGGTACAAATTTATGAACAAAACAGATTTAATTGATGCAATTGCAAACGCTGCAGAGTTAAACAAAAAACAAGCTAAAGCAGCGTTAGAAGCGACTTTAGATGCAATTACTGCGAGCCTAAAAGAAGGTGAGCCTGTACAATTAATCGGCTTCGGTACATTTAAAGTAAATGAACGTGCTGCTCGTACTGGTCGTAACCCACAAACTGGTGCTGAAATCCAAATCGCAGCATCTAAAGTGCCAGCATTTGTATCTGGTAAAGCATTAAAAGATGCAATCAAATAATTGATAACATCAATGAAATGAAGCCCTGTCGATTGCGCAGGGTTTTTTTTTATTGTGTAAACGCGTGGCAAATGTAAAAACAAACTTAGTAATAGGATAAATAAGGAAAACTTATGTGTGGTATTGTCGGTGCAGTAGCGCAACGAGATGTAGCGGAAATCTTAATTAATGGTTTACATCGTTTAGAATATCGTGGTTATGATTCAGCTGGTGTTGCAGTAATCAATAAACAAAATGAATTACAACGTATTCGTTGTTTAGGCAAAGTTAAAGCTTTAGATGAAGCCGTATCAGAAAAACCATTAATTGGTGGAACGGGAATTGCACATACTCGCTGGGCAACTCACGGCGAACCATCAGAAACTAATGCGCATCCGCATTCATCAGGTACTTTTGCTGTAGTACATAACGGTATTATTGAAAATCACGAAGAACTTCGCGAATTATTAAAATCTCGTGGTTATGTCTTTTTATCACAAACAGATACTGAAGTGATCGCTCACCTCGTTGAATGGGAAATGCGTAGCACGGATTCCCTTTTAGAGGCTGTGCAGAAATCGGTAAAACAACTCACGGGCGCATATGGTATGGTGGTAATGGACAGCCGTCATCCTGAACATTTAGTGGCAGCTCGTTCTGGTAGTCCACTTGTGATTGGCTTAGGTATCGGTGAAAATTTCTTAGCTTCAGATCAACTTGCGCTTTTAAGTGTTACTCGCCGTTTTATCTTTTTAGAAGAAGGAGATATTGCAGAAATTACACGTCGTACAGTTGATATTTATGATACTCACGGTAATAAGGCTAAACGTGAAATTCACGAGTCTAATCTTGAAAATGACGCTGCAGAGAAAGGTAAATTCCGTCATTTTATGCAGAAAGAAATTTACGAACAGCCAACTGCACTTATTAATACAATGGAAGGGCGTATTAATCACGAAAATGTGATTGTTGATTCAATCGGTAATGGTGCAAAAGGCATTTTAGAAAAAGTTGAGCATATTCAAATTGTTGCTTGTGGTACATCTTATAATGCAGGTATGGTGGCGCGTTATTGGTTTGAATCTTTAGCTGGCGTGAGCTGTGATGTTGAAATTGCATCAGAATTTCGTTATCGCAAATTTGTTACCCGTCCAAATAGCTTATTGATTACCCTTTCTCAATCTGGCGAAACAGCCGATACTTTAGCTGCACTTCGTTTAGCGAAAGAAAAGGGCTACATGGCAGCATTAACAATTTGTAATGTTGCTGGCTCTTCGCTCGTACGCGAATCAGATCTTGCATTTATGACTCGTGCTGGTGTTGAAGTTGGGGTGGCATCGACAAAAGCATTTACGACACAGCTCGCTGCATTATTAATGCTGGTAACGGCACTTGGTAAAGTTAAAGGTCATATTTCTGTAGAAAAAGAACGTGAAATTATTAAAGCAATGCAATCTTTACCTGCTGAAATTGAAAAAGCGTTAGCCTTTGATAGAGAAATTGAAGCTTTAGCAGAGGATTTTGCTGAAAAACATCATGCGCTTTTCTTAGGCCGTGGTGCGTTTTATCCAATTGCGGTAGAGGCTTCTTTGAAATTGAAAGAGATTTCTTATATTCACGCTGAGGCCTATGCGGCAGGAGAATTGAAACACGGGCCATTAGCGTTAATTGATGCTGATATGCCAGTGATTGTCGTTGCACCAAATAATGAATTATTAGAAAAAGTAAAATCGAACATTGAGGAAGTGCGAGCTCGTGGTGGTCAATTATACGTATTTGCCGATAAAGAAGCAGGATTTACGCCAAGTGAAGGAATGAAAATCATCACGATGCCAAAAGTCAATGATATTGTTGCACCGATTTTTTATACCATTCCAATGCAATTACTTTCTTATTATGTGGCTTTAATTAAAGGCACTGATGTAGATCAACCTCGTAACTTAGCAAAATCAGTTACCGTTGAATAAAGTGCGGTTGATTTTAATGTAATAAAAAAAACGGTGAAATTTCACCGTATTTTTTTAGTTAAATAATCTTCTTTGTTTCCGTGTTTTAATCACTTGTGCGATTAACAATAATGTGAGAATAACCACATATAGTGAAAAAATAACCACTAGCCATTGCACCATCGTTAAACCAAATAATGACCATTGGCTTTCATTACAAGAGCCAGTTGGGTTAAATATAAATGGAAACCATTGATGAAATGGTAAAGTCTCGGGAAAATTTGGAATAAACTCACATTGTTTCCAAGGAGCTGGATTCATTTGCAAATCAAGATGACGAAATGAAATCAATAAGCCCTTAATACTGCTGAATAAACCTAAAGCCAAGGCGATTAATCGAAGTATGAAAGCAAGAGGTTGAAGTAATGCAATAATGCCCGCTACAAATAAGCCAATCATTGCTAAACGTTCATAAACACAGAGCACACAAGGTTGTAAGCCCATTCCATATTGGAAGTAAAGTGCGGTGGATTCTAAGGCTAAACTTGAAAAAGCCAATAAAAACCACACAAAACGTTTTTCGGAAAATTGTTTTAATAGCGCGAGCATTTTTTCTCCTTAAATTGGCAAAATTAAACCTAAACTTGCTAACCAAATTGTGGCAGCTGGTAAAATAAATTCAATAGCCAGTAAACCAATGATTGAAAGTACAATCGTGTAAGGTAAAGCCATATAAACCATTCTGCCATAAGAAAGGCGAATTAATGGCGAAATTGATGAAGTCAATAAGAATAAGAAAGCAGCTTGCCCATTTGGTGTTGCAACTGATGGTAAGTTTGTACCTGTATTAATGGCAACAGAAAGCAATTCAAATTGATGCGGTGCAATTACTCCATTTGTCAGTGCAGCTTTAGCTTCATTAATATAAACCGTTGCAACAAATACATTATCAGAAATAGAAGAAAGCAAGCCATTAAACAAATAGAATAAAGCAAGTTGTGTATTTTCTTCCGCAGAAAGAACGAAGTGAATAATTGGTGAAAAAAGTTTTTGATCAATAATTACTGCAACAACAGAAAAGAATACAACGAGCAATGCAGTAAAGGGTAAAGATTCCTGAAAGGCTTTACCGATAGTATGTTCATCCGTCACACCAGTGAAAGACGTAGCAAAAATGATGATACTTAAACCAATTAAACCGACTGCGGCAAGATGGAATGCTAATCCAAGAATTAACCAAATTGCGATTAACGCTTGCATACCTAATTTAATTTTATCTTGTTTAGACATTTTTTCTGAATTAGTGCGATCTAAGTCTGATAAGACTTTCCACACTTCGTCTGGTAATTTCTCGCCATAACCAAATAATTTGAATTTTTCGACCAAGAAACAAGTGAGTAATCCGCAGATAAACACAGGAATAGTCACGGGTGCCATACGGAGGAAAAATTCCATAAAGTTCCATTTTGCTTGTTCTGCAATAATTAAGTTTTGTGGTTCTCCAACAACGGTCATTACACCACCGAGTGCAGTTCCTACACCCGCGTGCATCATTAAACTACGTAAGAATGCACGGAATTTTTCTAAGATTTCGTGCTGTTGTTCAATAATTTTTCTATCGTCTGAAATATCAACCGCATCAATTAAATTATTGCCTGATGCAACTTTGTGATACACACCATAGAATCCCATTGCGACACTAATGATAACAGCTACAACCGTTAAAGCATCGAGAAAAGCCGATAAAAAAGCAGCACTAAAACAAAAGGCAATAGAAAGTGCAATTTTAGAACGAATTTTGACAAGTAATTTAGTAAATACATAAAGCAGTAATTGTTTCATAAAGAAAATACCTGCCACCATAAACATCAGTAACAAGATCACTTCAAAGTTTGCCATAATTTCTGCTTTGACGTGTTTGGCATTTGTCATTCCAATAATAATAGCTTCAATTGCTAATAGACCACCCGGTTGAAGCGGATAGCATTTTAATGCCATTGCCAATGTGAAAATAAATTCTGCAACGAGTAACCAACCCGCAATAAAAGGACTGATAAAAAAGAAAACAATTGGATTTATAATAAGAAAAACCACAATGGCAAGTTTGTACCAATCTGGACTTGCCCCAAGAAAGTTTTTCATAAAAGCCTGAGTGTTTGTCATAGTGAACTCCATTATTTTTATCACGTGAACATTGTAATATATCCCCCTTTAAAGGATAATAAAAACCAAGTAATTTTTTTATAAAATTGCATTTTTTTTGATTTTTATCTGATTTTTAATTGTAATGCAAAACAATAACGATATTTTAAAAGCCCAAAGTCCAGCAGCTTTAGCAGAGGAATATATTGTAAAAAGCATTTGGCAAGATGTTTTTCCTGCGGGCAGTAATTTGCCATCAGAACGTGATTTAGCCGATAAGATTGGTGTAACTCGCACTACCTTACGTGAAGTTTTACAACGTTTGGCTCGTGATGGTTGGCTAACAATTCAGCACGGCAAACCCACCAAAGTAAATAATATTTGGGATGCTGCAGGTCCAAATATTATAGAAACCCTAATTGCTTTAGATATGCAGTCTGCTCCCTTAATTATTGATAATATGCTGTCTTTGCGTAGTAAAATGTCGGAATCTTACATTTATGAAGCCGTAAAGAATTCTCCTCAAAAATCTGCCGCACTTTTTGCTGAATTAGAACAATTACAAAACACAGCGCAAGATTACACAGAATTTGATTACCAATTATTTCGTCAATTCACGGTTGTTGCCAACAAACCCTTTTATCGTTTAATTTTCAATAGTTTAAAAGGAGTTTATCAGCGAATAGGATTGTTATTTTTTAAAGAAAAAACACACCGTGAATTAACAAAGCAATTTTATTTAGAAATGCAACAAATTTGTCTTGAGGGAAATGCCGATGCAGTAGTGGATTGCATCCGTAAAAATAATTTACGTTCTTCGACCTATTGGAAAGCTATTCTTGAACGATTGCCACAGAATTTATCAGATTAATACTGGAAGCGAATTTAAGAAAAAATATAAAACTTTTCTTATAATTACAGAATCATTTTCACTAATTTATCTGCTTTGATCCGTGCAAATTTTTTCAAAAGTTTTTGCACTGGTTCTGGGTATTGATTTAATTCTTCTAATTCAGTGTAATGTTTTAATACCTTTGTATGTTGGCGAATTTGGTTTTGCTCTTTTTCCACTTGGGCTAAAAGCTGTTGTTGTGGATCGTAAATTAATAAGCCATTTTCTGCATCCAAACGCCATGCTCGAGGGTTAAGATTATTGCCCGTAAGTAAAATATAACGATCATCTACCCACACGCCTTTTAAGTGGTAGGTATTATCGCCATCACGCCATAAACGCACCACAAGCTGACCATTTTCAATTTGAGTCTCAAATTTTTCACAGAAACGGCGAAGATTACTTTCATAAAGATAAGGTAACGCCCCTGCCATTTTGAATGGTTGTTCTGGTGGAATATAAAAATCGTTTGCGACTTTATCGCCAACAATAATTTCTACTTGTTTACCGTTTTCCAATAACGTTGCTATTTTATGTTGCAATGTGCGTGGGAAATTAAAGTATGGCGTACAAATCACCAATTTTTCTTGTACTTGCAAGAATAAATCTTCAATTACTTGATTTAATTCATTGCCTGATGCGCCTAAGCCAAACAGTGGCGATACGCTTAAAACATTCGGTAATTTCACCGCACTTTTTAATGAATATTCTCCATTTTGAGCAAGGTCTTTACGATAAGCGCGAATATTGCCGCGGATCTCTTTAGTTCTAGGGCGGTTGGTGACATCAAGTGGATAAACTGCACTGAAATCTAACAAGTAATCATTGATGAAATTTACCATCGAATCAGCCAATTCTGCATTAACAATTTTTTGATAGCGGTCGTAACGATATTTTTCAAATTGATGAAGATAGACATTATTAATACTTGCACCGCTATACAGCACCGTATCATCAAATACAAAGCCTTTAACGTGCAATACACCAAAAACTTCTCGCGTGTTAATTGGTACGCCAAAGAACATATTTGGATCATCAGGCAACTGATAAGTTTGGCGTTGCTCGCAATACCAATCTGCATTAGTTGCCGATTTTTCCGCACCTAATAAATTGCGTTGTGCACGATGCCAATCTATGAGAATTTTTACATCCAAGTGTGGATTTTCTTGCTTCACGCGATAAATTTCATCGAGAATTTCCTGCCCCGCTTCATCTTTTTGCCAATAAAGTGCGGTGACATAAATACGTTTTTTTGCGTTTCTGATTAATTCAATAATTTGAGTTTTAAATTCAGTCGGGCTACCCAAAAATTCAATTTGCTCAGCTTGCAAAGCAAGGAATGGCAAATTATTTAAATTTTGTTCAGCTCGTTTGGTTTTATTGATTAACATAATCCATCTCGTGATTAAAGACTAGTGCGTTAGTTTACAATATTTCACGTGCTTATTAATAGAAAAAAGGCTTTTTTTCGTTATAATGCTCACAAATTTTAGCATTTTTTGGCTAAAAAATAGCCATTTTAATTCAGGAAAATCCTATGAACGATAAACGTAAACCCTCTTTTCAATCCGCAGGAAAAACCTTTCAAGAACGCTCTGTGGGGGAAAAGTATCGAGAAAAACCAAGCCAAAATCGACCGCACTTTAATGATAAATTTAATGGAAATAGAAACGAAAAATCTCGTTTTCCTCGTGATAAACAAGAAGTGAAAGAAACTAAAATTACGCAACTTTCTTTATCTCGTGCGCCATCAAATAAAAATATAGAACAACCTAAGGTTCAAGTGACGATAAAAAGTACGGGTACGGTTTATAAAACAAAAGAAAAGAAAACGGGTGCGCTTTCTCCTCGAGCACCTGAAAAAATTAAGAAAAACCGTGCAGAAGAAATGAAAGTTTACGGCGAAAATGCCTGTTTAGCTTTATTTGCAGAACGCCCTGAAAGTATTGTTCGATTATGGGCAACCGTACAAATGTCACACAAAATTGGCGAAGTATTGAGTTATTTAGCTGAAAACAAAAAGGCTTATCATATTGTAGATAGCGAAGAATTAGCTCGCGTGAGCGGAACAGAACATCATGGCGGCATTTGTTTATTAGTGAAGAAACCGCGTGCTTTCACGTTGCAAGGATATTTGGATATTCCTCGTAACGAGGATTGTTTAGTGCTATTGGACAACGTGAATAATGCACAAAATATTGGTGGCGTATTGCGTACTTGTGCTTATTTTGGCGTGAAAAATATTGTCGCCGATAATGTGGAAAATCTGTATTCGGCAGCCTCAATGCGTGTAGCAGAGGGTGGTGCGGAATATATTCGTGTGTTAGAAACGGATTATATTGATTTCGCTTTAATGCAATTGCGTAAATCAGGCTATCAAATTATTCACGTATCGCACAATAAACAAGGCGAGCCGTTGGATAAAGTGCGGTTAAAAAATAAAGTGGTTTTTGTGCTAAGTGAAAGTTCTACGGAAAGTTTAGCGACGCCAGAAGACACGCAAGTGCGTTTAACGCTCGCAAGCCCGATTAAATCAGGCTTAAACATTGCAGTGAATGCGGGTGTGTTGTTAGCGAAGTGGTATTTTAGATAATGTATGATTAAAGGGGAAAATGATTTCCCCTTTAAAATTTCAAATAAAAGTCTTTAGTCAATTCAATAAATGCTTCCGTGTATTGATTATCCGTATCATAAATCACCAATTGATCTTGCATTAAAACTTGTGGCTGTTTAGCAAAGGTAAGTAGCATTCTTTGGGGCGTTTTTCCCATTTTTGTAATGATATTCGTTTGTTTTATGCAAAAAAGTGCGGTGGATTTTATGAGCGTTTTCCCCGCATCATAAGGCAACACAAAACTTATTGTTCCATTTTCCGATAAACGCGTGGCAGCCCATTCTAACCAATTTAAGTGGCTTTGCTTGGTATAACGAGCCAATTCTCGTTTCTCATTCTTACAGGCAATACCTTGTTCAAAATAAGGTGGATTTGCCACAATTAAATCAAAGGTTTGTTCAGTGGTTTGTAAAAAATGTTGTATATCCGCTTGAATAAGCTGAATACGATTTTTCCACACTGAATTATTGATGTTTTCTTGTGCTTGTTTTGCTGCAATGGGATCCAACTCAACCGCTTGAATTTGGCAGTTTTCTTCTGTTCGTTGAGCCAACATTAAAGCCAATAATCCTGTGCCACTGCCCATATCTAAAATATTTCTACAATGCTTTACATCTGCCCAAGCACCTAACAAAATGCCATCAGTGCCGACTTTCATGGCACAAGAATCTTGATTGATATGGAATTGTTTAAAGGTAAATCCGCTCATAAATTTTTCGTAAATTGACCGCACTTTCAGGTATAATCCCCACTAATTTTAACAAAGAACCGCACAATAATGAATTTATCCCAATTTGAACAATTCGATCTTTCTCCTGAGCTTTTAAAAGCACTTGAGAAAAAAGGTTATTCTCGTCCAACAGCTATTCAAATGGAAGCCATTCCTGCCGCAATGGAAGAGCGTGATGTATTAGGCTCGGCACCAACGGGAACTGGGAAAACGGCTGCTTTTTTATTACCTGCGCTACAACATTTATTGGATTATCCACGCCGTAAACCAGGCCCACCGCGTATTTTGGTATTAACACCAACCCGTGAATTAGCAATGCAAGTGGCAGAACAAGCGGAAGAATTAGCGCAGTTCACCCATTTAAATATTACGACCATTACAGGTGGCGTGGCATATCAAAATCACGGTGATGTATTCAACACTAATCAAGATTTGGTGGTGGCTACGCCCGGTCGTTTGTTGCAATACATTAAAGAAGAAAATTTTGATTGCCGTTCCGTTGAAATGGTGATTTTTGATGAAGCCGATAGAATGTTACAAATGGGATTTGGGCAAGATGCAGAAAAAATTGCGGCTGAAACCCGTTGGCGAAAACAAACTTTGTTGTTTTCTGCAACCTTGGAGGGAGAGTTATTGGTCGATTTTGCAGAGCGTTTGTTGAATGATCCTGTGAAAGTAGATGCGGAACCAAGTCGCCGCGAAAGAAAAAAAATCAACCAATGGTATTACCATGCAGACAGCAATGAACACAAAATCAAATTGCTCGCGCGTTTTATTGAAACTGAAGAAGTGACGCGTGGAATTGTGTTTGTTCGTCGTCGTGAAGATGTGCGTGAACTTTCTGAAACATTGCGTAAACGTGGCATTCGTTCCGCGTATTTAGAAGGTGAAATGGCACAAACTCAACGTAATAATGCGATTGATAAGTTGAAATCAGGTATTGTGACGGTATTGATTGCAACGGATGTGGCGGCGCGTGGTATTGATATTGACGATGTAAGCCACGTTATGAATTTTGATTTACCCTATAGTGCGGATACTTATTTACATCGAATTGGACGTACCGCACGAGCAGGCAAAAAAGGCACGGCTGTCTCTTTTGTTGAAGTGCATGATTATAAGTTGCTAGGTAAAATCAAACGCTATACCGAAGAAATTTTAAAGGCGCGCATTTTAGAGGGTTTAGAGTCTCGCACTAAGCCACCAAAAGACGGGGAAGTCAAATCTGTCAGCAAAAAACAAAAGGCACGCATTAAAGAAAAACGTGAAGAAAAGAAAAAAACAGAAGCAAAGAAAAAAGTGAAATTGCGTCATAAGGATACGAAAAATATCGGCAAACGACGCAAGCCAAGCAACAATAATATTTAATTAGGGTGATTTAAATTCTGTTTTATATCACACTAGCAATGTGGATTTCTTGTATTGGTATTAACTAAATTACGCATTAATAAAGCGTAATTTAAGTTAATATCTTGTGGCACGTCTAAGAACACAAAATGCCCATCACCTAGTGCTGCATCAACAGCTTCATTTTTACGATTTAGCATTTTTTCAATTTTGAAATTAATATTGCCTTGTGGTGTCATCATTTCTACATTGTCGCCAAGTAAGAATTTGTTTTTTACTGCTACTTCAGCCATACCTTGTTCGTTACGTTTGCCCGTAAATTCACCGACAAATTGCTGACGATCAGAAATAGAATAGCCATATTCGTAGTTTTGGTATTCATCGTGCGTATGGCGACGTAAGAAACCTTCGGTATAACCACGATGCGCAAGGGATTCTAACGTATCCATTAAGCTTTCATCAAATGGTTTGCCTGCGGCTGCATCATCAATGGCTTTGCGGTAAACTTGAGCCGTTCTTGCACAATAATAAAATGATTTAGTACGGCCTTCGATTTTTAAAGAATGCACACCAAGTGCGGTCAGTTTTTCCACATGTTGTACGGCACGTAGATCTTTTGAATTCATAAAGTAGGTGCCGTGTTCATCTTCAAACGCTGTCATTTGTTCGTCAGGCTTTTGTGATTCGGTATAAAGGAAGACTTTATCTGTTACTGTGCCATCGCCTAAGGTTGGTGCTACATTTTTCACTTCGATTTGTTGAGCAGGATCGATTTTCGGCACGATGTTGCCTACTTCATCCGTCGTGCCTTCTTCCATTTTGTATTCCCAACGGCAAGCATTGGTGCAAGTGCCTTGATTTGGATCGCGTTTGTTGATATAGCCAGAAAGTAAGCAACGGCCAGAATACGCCATGCACAACGCACCATGTACGAAAATTTCGAGTTCAATATCTGGCACTTGTTGGCGAATTTCAGCAATTTCATCTATTGAAAGTTCGCGCGATAAAATCACACGAGTTAATCCCATTTGTTTCCAGAATTTCACTGTTGCCCAGTTTACCGCATTGGCTTGCACAGAAAGATGAATATCAATATTAGGGAAATTTTCACGCACCAACATAATTAAGCCTGGATCAGACATAATTAAAGCATCTGGTTTCATATCGATGACAGGTTGTAAATCTTTAATAAAAGTTTTGAGTTTGGAATTATGGGGTGCAATGTTTACCACTACATAGAATTTTTTGCCAAGGGAATGGGCTTCATCGATCCCGATTTTCAAATTGGCGTGATTAAATTCATTATTGCGTACACGTAAGCTATAACGAGGTTGGCCTGCATAAACCGCATCTGCACCATAAGCAAACGCATAGCGCATATTTTTAAGAGAGCCTGCAGGGGAAAGTAATTCTGGTTTGAATTGGGTTGTCATAATATTCTCTTTTGTCTGATTTCAGGTCAGGGATTTACTCAAGGTAAATCGTTAGGTGGGGTATTGTAGAGAAAATATTTGGCTTGTAAAGGAAAGTGCGGTTAAATTCTTAGTAGAATTTTATGTAAAATTTAACCGCTTAATAGGTTGTATTTAATTCCTCAAATCTTAGGATAGTAATTTATCTTTCGTTTCTGAAATAAACCATAATCCAATCAAGCTCAATACAGCGTTTAGGGTTAAATAAATCCCCACACCTTTTAAGCCGTAGTGAGCATTCAGCGGTAAGGCAATGATTGCCGCAACACTTGCCCCGAATAAACCTGCAATATTATAGGTTAAAGAAGCACCTGAATAGCGGGCGTGAGTAGGGAAGAGTTCAGGTAAAAAACTTGCTAATGGTCCATAGCCCATTCCAATTAACCCCATACCGATGAATAAAAACCAAAACAGACTGGTAGTTGTACCGTTTTCGAGAAATAACGGCAAGGATAAACCAAAAATCGCAACGCCAACGGTTGTCCAAATGAGCCAAATACGGCGACCAATTTTGTCGATATATTTGCCCGAAGCGGCAATGGTAATAGCCAAAGAAACCGCACTTGCCATCAATAAAGCGGTAAAAATTTGCGGAGAAAATCCTAATCCCATTGCGTATCCTGCCTCTGAAACCGTTGGGGCAGATTTGGCGTAAATTTGGCTAAAGGCAATCATAATGTAGAACAGCACATAGCCAGCAATGCAAACCAACATTCCTAAGAAAAACGGCTTGAAATAAGTAGTGACAACTTCCAACATTGGTAAGCGTTTTGGCTGCGGTTTATTGAGTGCCGCAAGGAAAATCGGGGCTTCAGTCAGTTTTAGGCGAACATATAAGCCAATTGCCACTAAGATAACGGAAGATAAAAATGGTATCCGCCACGCCCATTCAGTCATAGCTTCTTGCCCGAAAATCGCAGTAATGCCTAAGAATACGCCATTTGCCAACAACAAGCCAAGCGGGGCTCCCAGTTGTGGGAAAGTACCATACCAACCTCGTTTACCTTCTGGAGCATTTTCAACCGCAACTAACGCAGCACCGCCCCACTCTCCGCCTAAACCGATACCTTGCCCAATACGGCATAAACAGAGCAAAATTGTCGCCCAAATACCGATGCTGTCATAGGTTGGCAACAAACCGATAACCACAGTGGAAATACCCATCAACAGCAAGCTCATCACAAAAGTATTTTTCCGCCCGAAACGGTCACCGAAATGCCCGAACAATATTGCTCCCAAAGGGCGAGCAATAAAAGTAAGTGCTAAAGTGGAAAGTGCCGCAATCTGCCCTGAAAGTGGATCTGCGGCATGGAAGAATTGATGGTTAAATACCAATACCGCTGCCATTGCGTAAATGTAGTTATCGAAATACTCAATTGCAGTGCCGACCATCGTCGCTGTTGCTACTTGCTTTAAACTATTTTGCGTATTCATCACTTGCCTCCCGTAATGCTTTTGTTGCGGCTTGCACATTATCGGCGTGCGTAATTGCAGTAATCACTGCCACACCATCCGCCCCAAATTCTCGTAAGGTTTTAACGTGAGCTAATTTCACCCCACCAATTGCCACAAGCGGTTTAGTTATGCCCACATTTCGCAAAGTTTGAATAAATGCCATTCCTAGTGTTGGTTTGGGATTTTCTTTTGATTGCGTTGGGAAAATCGGGCCAATTCCAAAATAATCAATTTCCGCTAAATTTTCCCCAATTTTTGCCTCGTCTAAACGATTCACCGACCAACCAATAATTAGCGGTTTATCTGTTTTAGCGCGAATCTCTTGCACAGGCATATCGCTTTGCCCAACGTGAATGCCATCCGCCTCGATTGCCAACGCCAAATCAACGTTGTCGTCTACAATAAACGGTACGCCATATTCACGGCACAAATCACGACAACTCATCGCCAGTGCCTTCTGTGCTGAGGGCGTATGTTCTAACGAAAATTTGCCTTTATCCCGAAATTGAAAGCAGGTAATTCCGCCTTCTAACGCTTGTTTAAGCACGAATAATAAATTTTCTGATAAGTTCTCGCCCAAATGACGGCAATCTTGCGTGCCTGCCACAAAGTAAAGCGGTAAGATTTTTTGAATATTTTTCATCTTTCAATCCTTAAAGGCGACTGTAAGCCCAATGATTTGTCGGCCCGTGTCCTTGCCCAATATTCAACGGGTGAGAAATCGCAGCGGTAATAAAATCTTTCGCTGTTTTTACCGCACTTTGCAACGGTTCGCCTTTCGCCAACTCTGCGGTTAAACAGGCAGAAAAGGTACAGCCCGTACCATGTGTATGCGGCGTGTTGAAACGGGGGCTTTGCAAAGTAAAATGACGACCATCTGCAAGTAAAACCCAATCTTGGCACAGCTCACTTTGCGAATTGAGCGAATGTCCGCCCTTAATAATCACATTCTTCGCTCCCTGTTTTTGCAATGCTTTTGCGGCTTGTTGAATACTGATGTCGTCCACAATCGCAATCCCCGTTAATGCTTCCGCTTCGGGAATGTTTGGTGTAATCACGTCCGCCAACGGCAGCAATTTTTGGCTTAACGCACTCACCGCTTGCTGTTGCAATAAGGGTGCACCGCCTTTGGCGATCATTACAGGATCTAGCACTAGCGTGCCGAAAGGTTTATCAGCAAGAAAATCTGCAACGCATTCAATAATTTCTGCATTGCCCAACATACCAATTTTGCAACTTGCAATCTGGAAATCATTTTTGACCGCTTCCAGTTGCGCTTGAATTGTTTTCAGTGGAATAGGGTGAATATCAAATACGCCAAGTGTGTTTTGTGCAGTAACAGCTGTAATTACGGATGTACCAAACACGCCGCGCATTTGGAAGGTTTTAAGATCCGCTTGAATGCCTGCACCACCGCCACTGTCTGACCCTGCGATGGTTAAAACTTGTTTCACATTACTCATTGATGCGCCCTCTTTGTCCAATGGTTTCAGGGGAAAGGGCAGCAAGCTCGTCCAACAAACGGATTTGGAACTGTCCCACTTGTGTGGTTAAGCCTTGCGCCGCACACTCGCCTGCAATGGTGTATGCTACACAGGCTTCTAATGTCGCAGAAAAATAATTTCCTTCACTTACCGCTAAAAAAGCCGCACACACGGCACTCAATAAACAGCCCGAAGCCGTAACTTTCGGGAACAATGACGTGCCGTTGTGAACGGTCGCAGTTTGTGTGCCATCGCTGACAATATCCACCGCCCCGCTAATCAACACCGTACAGCCATAGCGTTGAGCCACTTTCTCGGCAACGGCTTTTAAATCCACTTCGCCTTGCCCTGCATCTACACCTTTTGCCTGCCACGTCTCGCCTGCAATGGCAGCCAGTTCACCTGCATTACCACGAATAAGTGCGAATTTTACTTCTGCCAGCAATTGGCGAATGGTCTCACGGCGATAGCTCGTTGCCCCCACACCAACAGGATCTAACACTACAGGAATTCCAACCTCATTTGCCGTTTTTCCTGCCTGCAACATTGCCTCCCGATCTTTACCAATCAGCGTACCAATATTAATGACCAATACTTGACTGATTTTCGGTACTTCCTGCATTTCTTCGATATTCGCCGACATCAAAGGCGAAGCTCCTAATGCCAACAAGCCATTGGCACTAAAATTTGCTGCCACAATGTTGGTGATGTTATGAATGAGCGGATTCTGCTCACGGATTTTGGAGAGATAAATTGATTGCATAAGCATTCCTTGTATTGAATATAAAATAAACAAAAATGCCCGCTATTCACTGTGAGCAATTAGCGGATGTAATAAAATGTAGAAAATTGGAAAAATAAACAGGATAAAATCGTGATAGAGAAAGGTTGAATATGTGGCATATTAGTTTCCTACGTCAGTGCTAACTGTTTCAGGTTCACGGGTATCATCTCAGCCTTTCGGCACCCCGACTAAAAATTGCATGAAGTTTACGCTTCTTTTCAAGAAAAAACAAGCGGTCAAATTTTTCCCTCATTTTGCAAATAATGAGAAGAATTTGACCGCTTAAATAGAAAACTAAATTTGTTTAATTAAAAACGGTAACGTACACCGAAAGAGGCTTCGTGAGTTTTAAAACGCACGTTTTCTAAGCGTCCCCAATCGTTATAACGATAATCTAAGTCTAAGGTAATATTCGGTGTAATGTCATAGCCAATACCACCAATAAAACCAAAGCCAATGCGTTTTATGCTTCTAGAACCTGATGTTTCCTGATCCGCCTTCACATCTCCGCCTATTGGCATATTGTTAGTCTTAAATGTAAGTTTTGTTGTAAATTCATCTTTTGTGTAACCGCTGGTAGCAACATGCCCAACTTACTCTGTTTTATAATATAAGTAAAAATATTTTAATTAAAGCATAAAATAACAGCAAAATTTGACTGATTGGTTTTTTATGCTTTCAATCAAACTGTATTTATAAAATAAAAAGAATTGACGTAATTTTGGTTACGTCAATTCTATTTTTATTTTTGATTATTCTGATTTTGCGCGGGTTGGTTCAGAATAAACGTGGCTAATTGCACAATGATGTCCTGCCGCACCTTTTCCATAGAAATAATAACGAGAATCCTGCCAAGCCCTAATTGGGAAAGCCTCTGGCATTTCATCATTTGCTTTCGCTAAAGTCATCTCCGCTTTTGTATGGGGTACTGAAGAAATTGTACCTAAACGTCCATTAAATTCATAAGTGCGGACAAATTTTGATACTTTCTCGAGCGTTTCAGGTTCATCTACATTAATTGCTGGATCAATAGATTCAACAACTTCTTGAGGTTTATATGAACTTAAACGGTCTAAAGATTCTTGTACTTTTTTCTGTACCGATTCATTAGCTGGTTGAGTAATAAAATCTAATGCAGGTTTTACATCAGGGGATTTTTCTTCAACGACAATTCCCATTGCTGGCGTGATAAACCCTTTTTTAGTTTTCTCTTGCTCAAGCAATTCATCCACAGATAAGAAATGATTTTCTTTTGGCAGATTTACCGTTGAATAATCAATCCAAGCCTTGCCACTTGCCAATTCAGGCGAAACCACCGCAGCAAATAATGGCATTGGCGATTTTGGCTCTTGATTACGGCGACGACGCTGATTATTCGCTGCACGTAAATGACGTGGAGTACGACGCTGACGCTCTTGACGTTCAGAACGTTGGTTCTGATGAACGGGTTTTTCATCATTATTTTGAACCGTAATTACATCCACTTCTGGCATTTTTTCAGTCGTGCTGAAGTTATTTTCAACAACTGTTTCATTATCTTCAACGCGCACGCGTTTACGTAAATCACGGCGTTGGCGGCGTTGAGTTACAGGCTCAGTTCTTTCTTCTTTAGCCTCAAAAACAGGTGTAGAATTTACCGCACTTTCAGCGATACTTTCTTCCACTAAGTTACGGCGCGGACGGCGTTGATTACGCTCACGGACATTACGAACCTGTTCTTCGGTTCTTTCTGTTTCGTTATTTTCAGAACGTGGACGACGAGAAGAACGACGATCCTGTGAACGGCGTTGATTACGATTAGGATTGCGCGAAGTGCGGTTATTTTTCGGTTTGTTTTCTTCAGATTTAGTCGCAAATAAACCTTTAATTTTCGCAATAATTTTAGCTAACAAAGAGGGTTCATTTGATTTACGCTCAACTGGCGTTGGGGCTGCTTCTGAAATAGAAAGTGCAACTACTGCACTTTCAACCGCTGGTTGTTCAATAACAGCTGTTGTTTCCACATTACGAGAAAGCAGTGATTCTTCAGTATTTTCATCTTGAGCGCAGTGAATTTTCGCTAAGTTATAGCTTAATTCATTTACTTCTTCGCCATCACGTAAACGGAAAACACTAAAGTGCGGTGTTTCCATTGCTTCATTTGGGGCAACAATAATATCGACATTATGACGCTTTTCAATATTACTGATTGCTTTGCGTTTTTCGTTAAGAAGATAAGAGGCAATTTGTACTGGCACAATGGTATGTACTTGCTTGGTGTTCTCTTTTAATGCTTCTTCTTCCAGCAAACGTAAAATAGATAAAGAAAGAGATTCATTATCACGCACTTTGCCTGTTCCTTGACAACGAGGGCAAATATGGTGCGAAGATTCGCCCAATGATGGGCTTAAACGCTGACGTGACATTTCTAACAAACCAAAACGAGAAATTCGGCTAATTTGAATACGGGCACGATCTGGACGAACCGCATCACGAATACGATTTTCTACTTCACGTTGATGGCGAATTGGTGTCATATCAATGAAATCAATGACAACTAATCCACCTAAGTCACGTAAGCGTAATTGACGCGCGATTTCATCTGCCGCTTCAAGGTTGGTATTTAATGCGGTTTCTTCAATATCGCCACCACGAGTAGAACGTGCGGAGTTAATATCAATGGCGGTTAATGCTTCAGTTACATCAATAACGATTGAACCGCCAGAAGGTAAACGCACTTCACGTTGGAATGCGGATTCAATTTGAGATTCAATTTGATAGTGACTGAAAAGTGGCACTTCGCCTTGATAAAGTTTCACGCGATTGATGAAATCAGGACGCACAAGTTTGATATGCTCTTTCGCTTTCTCAAAAATTTTTGGGCTATCAATCAGGATCTCACCAATATCACGACGCAAATAATCGCGAATAGCGCGTACAATCACATCGCTTTCTTGATGAATTAAAAATGGAGCTGGACGACTTTGTGAAGCTTGTTTGATCGCTTCCCAATGATGTAATAATACTTTTAAATCCCATTGTAATTCTTCTGGCGATTTTCCCACACCAGCAGTACGGACGATTAAGCCTACACCTTCAGGCACATCTAATGAACTTAATGCTTCTTTTAGTTCAGTACGTTCATCGCCCTCAATACGGCGAGAAATTCCTCCTGCCCGTGGATTATTCGGCATAAGCACCAAATAACTGCCAGCAAGAGAAACAAAAGTAGTTAAGGCTGCACCTTTGTTTCCTCTTTCTTCTTTATTAACTTGAACGATAACTTCCTGTCCTTCGGTCAAAATATCGCGAATATTCGGACGACCTTGAAAAACATAATCATCAGGAAAATATTCACGGGCAATTTCTTTTAAAGGTAAAAAACCGTGACGTTCTGCACCATAATCTACAAAAGCCGCTTCTAAGCTTGGCTCAACGCGAGTAATTGTTCCTTTGTAGATATTCGCTTTTTTTTGTTCGTGTCCTGGGCTTTCAATGTCCAAGTCAAAAAGGCGTTGTCCATCGACAAGCGCAACACGCAACTCTTCTTTTTGAGTTGCATTGATTAACATTCTTTTCATTGTCAATTCTCTTATTAAATATTTAAAAAAACCTCAAAATAAACCGCACTTTGTTTCGTTATCGACCTCGTGTTTCTCGCGCCAGTCAATCTCACGACTGTATGTTGCTGGGTGCATTGATAACGTTATTAAGCATAAATATTTGCTTGATAAAACAACGCGATATTCCGCATGCGTTGCAAACGGCTGATTTATTTTAAGAAAAATGTTGATTATCAATGTCTTATGCCAATTGCCGCATTGAGTTTTCACCAACAAAACTTATCCTTTTTTACGCAAATTCTTAGGCGCAAAAAGAGGGTCTATTATCCATAGAAAACGATTAATTAGCAAGGCGAATTTGCGTTCATAGAGTGACGTTCATATTACGTTTATAGTGCCTTTATGATATGATTTGCAGCGATTTTCAAAAGGAAAAAAAATGACAAAACAAAATGAAAAAATCATTAATTCATCCGTAAAAATGCTGACAATTAGTGAAGATGAAAGTGGGCAACGAATTGATAATTATTTATTAGCAAAACTCAAAGGTGTACCCAAAAGTTTAATTTATCGCATTGTGCGTAAAGGCGAAGTGCGAGTAAACAAAGGCAGAATTAAACCAGAATATAAACTGCAAACAGGCGATGTTGTACGCATTCCACCTGTGCGTGTCGCAGAAAAAAATGATGCGCCGATTTCAAAAAATCTCAATAAAGTTGCCGCACTTGAAAACCAAATTTTGTTTGAAGATGATTGCTTGATTATTTTAAATAAACCCTCAGGAATCGCGGTGCACGGCGGAAGTGGTTTAAATTTTGGTGTGATTGAAGCCTTACGAGCATTACGCCCAGAAGCACGCTTTTTAGAACTGGTTCATCGTTTAGATCGCGATACATCAGGCATTTTATTAATTGCCAAAAAACGTTCAGCATTACGCAATTTGCACGAACAACTTCGCGTCAAAACCGTTCAAAAAGATTATTTAGCGTTAGTACGTGGGCAATGGCAATCCCATATAAAAGTTATTCAAGCCCCTCTTTTGAAAAATGAATTATCTAGCGGAGAGCGCATTGTGCGTGTCAGCGAGCAAGGAAAACCATCTGAAACCCGCTTTAGTATTGAAGAACGCTATATAAATGCTACGCTTGTAAAGGCTTCACCAGTCACAGGGCGAACCCATCAAATCCGTGTGCATACACAATATGCAGGACATCCTATTGCATTAGATGATAAATACGGCGATAAAGATTTTGATAAACAAATGAATGAATTAGGATTAAATCGTTTGTTTTTGCACGCTTTTTCAATTCGGTTTGAACACCCTAAAAATGGCGAAACACTACGTTTCAATGCGTCACTAGATCATCAAATGAAAGCAATTTTGCAAAAGTTGCGGGAAAGCAAATAGACAATATTTCTGTTTATTGCTACACTTACACACGGAGACAACTCGTTTCTATCAACAAATTTCATAATAACGACAACAAAGGATAGCAAAATGGCAAAAGGACAATCTTTACAAGATCCTTATTTAAATGCGCTTCGTCGCGAACGCATTCCTGTATCAATCTACCTTGTAAACGGAATCAAACTTCAAGGTCAAATTGAATCATTCGATCAATTCGTGATTTTATTAAAAAACACAGTGAACCAAATGGTATATAAACACGCAATTTCAACGGTTGTGCCTGCTCGTTCAGTTTCCCATCACAATAACAATCATCATACCGCTCCAACAGAAACAGTTGAAAACGTGGAAACTCAAGCAGAGTAATCACAACGCCATTAATGGATAATCAATATTTATTAAGTGCGGTTGAAAATTCTCAGGAAATTTCAACCGCACTTTTTTTCATCTCAAATGTGAAAACTACTTTCCAATTCCATATTGTTTCAATTTATTCGCAATGGCAGTATGGGAAACGCCTAAACGTTGAGCCAATTTTCTCGTGCTTGGATATTCTGCATAAAATAATTTTAGGACTTGTGCTTCATAGAAACCAATAATTTCATCTAAGGTTTTATTTTCAAATTCATCCAAAGAAATCACCGCACTTTGTGGCAGAGCAAGATTTAAACTTTCGATAGTTAAATGATTATCTTGTACTAACGAACAAGCGCGATAAAGGGTGTTATAAAGCTCTCGAACATTCCCTTTCCAATCATATTTTTGCAAATAAAGAAGAAAATCTTTATCGAAAGTTGGTTTTGCAATTTTTAATTCTTCACTGATTTCCTGTAAAAAACCTTGTGCCAGTGGCTCAATATCAGCCATGCGATCGCGTAAAGCTGGCACATTAATAGTGAGAACATTTAAGCGATGAAACAAATCAGCACGAACTTTACCTTGTGCAACAAGCAAATGAAGTGGAACCTGTGATGTGCAAATCACGCGCACATTTGCATAATGCTCCTTTTCTTCGCCTACTCGACGGAAAGATCCATCCGTTAAAAAACGTAATAATTTAGCCTGTAAACTTAATGAAAGTTCGGCAATGCCATCGAGTAAAACCGTCCCTTTATTCGCGTATTCAAAAAAACCAGTGGTTTCACTGTCTCCAACTTTTCGACCAAACATTTCACTTTCCGCATCTTCATCAGGCAAACCTGCACAGTTTACTGCGATAAATTTTTTATCGCGACGCAAGCTCTGATAATGGCAGGCTTTCGCTAACAAATCTTTTCCACTCCCCGTTTCGCCTTGAATTAACAAAGGCGCATCAAACATAGCAAAACGTTTCGCGTTTTCTACCGCACTTTTCATCGCTTCACTTTGTACAATAAAACAATCGAAAGGATTTTGTGGATCAAATTTAGAAATCGTCATATTCAGGGAATGGAGATAATTAAGATATGGCTATGATAATTTCTTTACAACAAAGTGTAAATATTATTTTACATAAGGTAAAAATGCGACCATTTTTGACCGCACTTTATATCGCTAAGGTTTTAACATTCTTTCTGCTTCACGAACACGAACAAGGAATTGTTTCCGTTCAGCTGAACTCATACCACTGCTAGTACCAGGTAATTTAACAGTAAGAGGATTCACTGCTCGACCGTTAATATGAAATTCATAATGTAAATGCGGTCCCGTAGAAATCCCCGTGTTACCAGAAAGTGCAATACGTTCGCCTTTTTTAACTGTTTGCCCTGCTTTTACTAGGGATTTGCTCAAATGCATATAAACAGTTTGATATTCACGCCCGTGACGCAACATAACATAACGCCCTGCACCACCAGCCTGATAAGCGACTTTTTCAACTATGCCATCTGCTGGTGCAATAACTGGTGTGCCTTGAGAAACGGAGAAATCCACACCTTTATGCGGACGAACACGTCCTGTTACTGGATGACGACGATTTGGATTAAAAGGGGAGGAAACCCGTGCTTGGCGTTGCAATGGATAACGAGCAAAACCTTTACCTAAGGTTTCTCCTTGCTGATTATAATAACGACCATTTGCAGCTTGCACAGCATAATAATTTTTACCACCAGATGAAATACGTAACGCCTCAACATTACCTTGACCAGTGAGTTTATCGCCTAAATATTCACGAGAAACTAAAATGGCAAATTGAGTTCCTTTTTTTAGTTTTCTCAAACTCACTTGCCATTGTAAGGCGTTACTAAGTTGGCTAATTTGACGCATATCAAGACCTTTTTCTCTTAAACTACTATTTAAAGAATTTTGAATCTCGCCTTTTAATACTTCTTTTCGCCAAATACTTTTCTTTTCAATAACTTGGCGTTTAAATTTCCCATCTTCGAGACGTTCATAAATACGTTCTTCTTTTTCAGAAACCAGCCAATTTAAATATTCCAAGTTATCATTTTTATTTAAAATCCAGTAAAATTGCTGACCTGCTTTTAAGTGGGCTAATTCGGGATCAAGCTTAATCAACGGTTGTACTGATGAATCATCTAAACCAGATAAAACTAAAACATCTTTTAACGTATCCCCTTCGGTTACCGTATAACTAAATTGATCAGTAATTCTTATGGCTTGATCGGCTGCGTCTAATAAACCATTGAGTGCGTCTTGTGCGTGTTGAGGTAAAGTACCGAGATCATCTGAAGATAGTTTTACTTCATCAACTTCATCATCTTTTGCTTGCAGTTCATCATCATAAGAGGTGGCATCTTCATCAGGTTGAAGTGCGGTGGAATTTTTATTTGGCGATGTATTTAACTCGTGATATTCCCCACTGTCAGAGGTGGAAAATATGGGATTTTCTTCAGATTTGTCTTTTATTGTAAGTAAAATGCCTGTCAAAATAAGCAGAATAGCAACAAAAAACACGCCTACTTTTATATATGCGCGTTTTTTTCGTCTATCTCGAGCTAATTTTACGTGTTGCACTGGCATCCCTAAAATAAAAAAGTTTTCAGCATTCAGACTACAGATTATAAAGAAAATTCATTCCTATGGAAAAAGCATTATTCAAATGCTTAAATATTCGACATTGGATAGAAAATCTTGAGAATTCTATAAAAATGCGTTATTTTCCCCAACCATTGTTGAAAACACGGCGATTTTATGAATATCACAGCCATTCGCAACGAGCAAAACCAACAACCGCTCATTCAATTAAAAAATATCAATGTGGTTTTCGCACAAAAAACCGCACTGCAAGGTATTAATTTAAATATCTATCCCAATTCTATTATCACTATTGTTGGGCCAAATGGTGGTGGTAAATCAACGTTATTAAAAACCTTATTAAAACTACAAACGCCCACTTCTGGCGAAGTCATTTATAGTAAAAATGTTCGCATTGGCTATGTTCCACAAAAAATTCATTTGGATCATAGTTTACCCATTACGGTTGAGCGATTTCTTTCGCTAAAAAAAGGCATTAAAACCCAAGAAATACTCACCGCACTTGAGCAACTTTCGATTTCACATTTACGCAAAAGCAATATGCAAAAACTTTCTGGTGGCGAAATGCAACGCGTATTATTGACACGTGCAATTTTAAATAAACCGAATTTACTTGTGCTAGACGAACCCACTCAAGGCGTAGACATTACTGGTCAAGCTGAGCTTTATCAGCTCATTCATCAAACCCAACAAAAACTAAATTGTGCCGTATTGATGGTATCACACGATTTACACATTGTGATGGCGGATAGTAAAGAAGTATTGTGTATTAACCAACATATTTGCTGTGCAGGTACGCCTGATGTTCTCTCAAATGATCCAACATTTATGCGTTTATGGGGAAATCAGCTCGCACAAAATGTCGGCTTTTATACCCATCATCACAATCATCATCACACCTTGCACGGCGATGTGTGCGGTTGTAATTCATCAGCAGTGCATTGTCAAAATAAGGATAAATAATGTTTGAAATTTTATTTCCTGCCCTTTTAACAGGCATTGTGCTTTCGCTTATTACTGCGCCACTTGGCGTATTTGTGGTATGGCGGAAAATGGCTTATTTTGGCGACACTCTTTCTCACTCTGCGTTGCTCGGCGTGGCGTTAGGTATTTTCTTACAAGTCAATCCTTACATTGCGATTGTGGTGCTTACCTTAATTCTTGCTATTGCAATGGTGTGGTTAGAAAGCAATACGCAATTTTCTATTGATACCTTGCTCGGCATTATCGCCCATAGCTGTTTATCTCTCGGGGTTGTGACAGTAGGATTATTACGGAATGTACGGGTAGATTTAATGAATTATTTATTTGGGGATTTACTCGCAATTAATTATACGGATTTAATTTATATCGGGATTGGCGTAATAATTGTGCTTTCAACATTAATTTACTTTTGGCAATCCTTACTTTCCACCACCGTATCGCCAGAACTCGCACAAGTTGAAGGCATTAATATCAAAAAAATGCGTTTTATTTTAATGATATTAACCGCATTGACGATTGCCTTGAGTATGAAATTTGTCGGTGCATTAATTATCACATCCTTATTAATCATTCCTGCGGCAACCGCTCGTCGCTTTGCGAGAACGCCAGAATCTATGGTGGGCTGGGCGATTATTATGAGTATGTTATCGATTATAGGTGGATTAATATTATCAGCCTTTTATGATACGGCTGCTGGGCCTTCCGTTGTGATTTGTTCCGCGTTTTTATTTGTCTTATCGCTCTTTAAAAGAGAGCGATTATAAGCTTGCCCAACCAGTGAAAACCATTTGCGCCACAGTTTAATTCTTGATAAAGTGCGGTCAATTTTTACGGTCTTTTTAGGATAACAAAATGAACCAAGAATATTTAGATTTTGAATTGCCGATTGCTGAATTAGAAGCAAAAATTGAAGCATTACGTGCAGCATCGGATGATAAAGTTGATTTAACTGATGAAATCAAACGCTTACAAAAGAAAAGTAACGAACTCACTAAAAAAACCTTTGCTAACCTCGATGCTTGGCAAGTTTCACGTATGGCGCGTCATCCAAACCGCCCTTATACATTAGATTATATCGAACATATTTTTACGGAATTTGAAGAACTTGCAGGGGATCGCGCTTTTGCTGATGATAAAGCGATTGTTGGTGGCTTGGCGCGTTTAGATGGTCGTCCAGTGATGGTTATCGGTCATCAAAAAGGTCGTTCTGTAAAAGAAAAAGTACAACGCAATTTTGGTATGCCAGCACCTGAAGGCTATCGTAAAGCGTTACGTTTAATGGAAATGGCTGAACGTTTTAAATTGCCAATTATCACATTTATTGACACACCAGGGGCTTATCCTGGTATCGGCGCAGAAGAACGTGGTCAAGCGGAAGCTATCGCTCGCAACTTACGCGAAATGGCACAACTTACCGTTCCTGTTATTTGTACCGTTATCGGCGAAGGTGGTTCGGGCGGTGCATTAGCTATTGGCGTGGGCGATAAAGTTAATATGTTGCAGTATTCCACTTATTCTGTGATCTCGCCTGAAGGCTGCGCTTCTATTCTTTGGAAAAGTGCAGAAAAAGCATCGACGGCAGCAGAAGTAATGGGATTAACTGCAAGCCGTTTGAAAGAATTAAATCTTATCGACAGCATTGTGCAAGAACCTTTGGGTGGCGCACATCGCAATTATGCGAAAATAGCTGAAAACTTAAAACTTCGTTTAAAAGAAGATTTAGCTGAACTCGATGAACTAAGCAAAGAAGAATTATTAAATAGACGCTATGAACGTTTAATGTCTTACGGTTATTGCTAACTAACATTCTAAAAGAGCGGTGATTTTTACCGCTCTTTTTTGATCTAAATATACAACAAAGGAGAAAATATAATGAAAAACGTACTTTCGATCCAATCCCACGTAGTCTATGGTTTTGCAGGTAACAAATCCGCGACTTTTCCAATGCAGTTGTTAGGCGTCGATGTGTGGGCATTAAATACCGTTCAATTTTCTAATCACACCCAATACGGAAAATGGACAGGCATGGTCATTCCGCAAGAACAAATCCGAGAAATTGTAACTGGGCTTGATAACATTGAAAAACTACAAGAATGTGATGCCTTGTTATCTGGTTACTTAGGTTCTGCGGAACAAGTCGATCAAATTCTTTTTGCCTTAGAACAAATCAAACTGCGTAATCCCAATGCGCTTTATTTATGCGACCCTGTAATGCCACATCCGAAAAAAATCTGCGTGGTTGCCAATGGTGTTCGCGAAGCACTTATTGAAAAAGCCATTCCAGTGGCAGATATTATGACGCCAAACTTACACGAATTGCGTCAGCTAACCGAATTCCCAATTAATACCTTTGATGATGTATTAAAAGCAGTGAATACGCTGATTGCAAAAGGCGTGAAGAAAGTTCTTGTTAAACATTTAGGCAGTGCGGGTAAAATCAAAGATCCTGATACATTTGAAATTATTATGGCAACCCCAGAGGGTGTTTGGCATTTAAGCCGTCCGCTTTATCAATTCAACTTTGAACCAGTGGGCGTGGGCGATTTAATCGCAGGTACATTCTTAGCGAATTTACTCAATGGAAAATCTGATGTTGAAGCTTTTGAAGCGATGAATAACGAAGTAGCAGGCGTAATGAAAACCACCTTTGAACTGGGTTCTTACGAATTACAAACCATTGCCGCACGTTTTGAAATTCTCAATCCAAGCAGCAACTATAAAGCTGAAAAAGTTGCCTAATGGATTTACTTTCAGACATTGAAAAACAACTCAAAAAAACCACCGCTCAAGGGTTTCTTATCGCCTTGAGTGGTGGTTTGGATTCTACTGTACTTCTTTCTTTATTTGCAAAACTTCGTCAAAAACAACCGCACTTACCGCCTTTATCAGTACGAGCTATCCATATTCATCACGGATTAAGCCCCAATGCCGACAGTTGGGCTAAACACTGCCAAAACTTATGCGATCAATTTCAAATTCCATTGATTATCGAGCGAGTACAAGTAGATAAAACCAATGGCATTGAGGCTGGGGCGCGTGAAGCACGCTATCAAGCCATAAAAAAACATCTTCAAACACAAGAAATGCTGGTTACAGCACATCATCTAAACGATCAAACAGAAACATTTTTCTTAGCCCTAAAACGTGGCAGTGGGCTACAAGGCTTAGGCGCAATGCAACAACAAAGTGTATTATTCGGAATGCCAATTTTTCGCCCTTTGTTAGGCTTTACTCGCCCACAGTTAGAAGATTATGCGCAACAAGAAAAACTCAACTGGATTACAGATGAAAGTAATAAAGATAATCGATTTGATCGCAATTTCTTACGCAATGAAATCTTGCCAGAATTACGTGAACGCTGGGCTTATTTTGATTTAGCCGTGCAACGTTCCGCACAACATTGTTTTGAGCAACAACAGTTAATTAATGATTTATTGAGTGAAGCCTTTGCAGAACATTGTCAAATAAAAAACCAATTTAAACTGTGCCAGTTCCGCAAATATTCTCTCGCAAAACAAACCGCACTTTTGCGTATGTGGCTTGCGGAAAACCAACTTGAAATGCCAAGTAAACGCCAACTTACACAACTTATTAATGATGTTGTTTTTGCAAAAGAAGAGGCAAATCCTCAATTTCAGCTTGTAAATAAAATCATTCGACGTTATCAAGATCGTTTATATTTAACTAAGCCGTTTTCTGATCTAACCAAATGCTGCCTAAAATTAGAACAAAATACGCTAAGTTTACCCGATGATTTAGGCAATTTCAGTGTTCAAGAAAATGAACATAATCTGATTTTCCACTGGCAGGATTACTCTGTTACGCTAGAAAAAACGGACTTGCCTATTTCTATCCGCTTTGGCTATTCGGGAAAAGTTAAACATCATCCGAAACGACCAAGAGAAGATATAAAAAAAATCTGGCAAGAATTAAGCGTACCACCTTGGGAACGAAATCGGATTCCTTTAATTTTTTATGGCGATAAGCTAAAAAGTGCGGTCGGTTTTTTCCGTGTTTTTGACGTGTCTTAAAATCAAGTTAAAGCGGCTTTACATCTAAAAACGCTTTCAAAATTTGAGCGGTGAATTCTTTTCTTAGATAAAAACCTAAAGGCAAGGTATCTATAATTTCGCCATTTTTTCCTATGCCTTTTGTCACAGCACGACTATTTGCCCCCTTCGGGCGAAGTTGCATAACTTCCCCAATTCGAGCGGTAATTTGCTCCAATTTGCCAAGTACAATTAAATCCATCAATTCTTCCCAATCTTGTTTTAATTGACGTTCTTGCTCAGCAGTTGGCTTCCAGAAAATTGGCGCGCCGATATGGCGTTCACGTAATGGAATATGGCGGCTGCCTTCAATAGGCATCCAAAGTACACAAGAAAGTTTATGACGAACGTGGGAATTTTCCCATTTAACCCCTGAATTTTGTACCAACGGGGCAAGGCTTACAAAGGTGGTCTCAAGAGGATAACCCTCCGCATTAATCGGCAATGTTTTAAGTTCAACACCTAAATGAGAAAAATCTTGTTCAGCTTTACTGCCAGCTGTCGCCCCTAATGCAGTTTCAAGTAACATTCCCACCCAGCCTTTATCACGTTTTAAATCAATCGGGACAGGAATATGCAGTTCATCAGCTAACTCCCCAAAAGTTAAGCCAGCAATGGATTGCGCTTGGGAAAGTAATTGTTCAAGGTTTTGTGGAATCATTCGTGATATTTCTTAAAAAAGCGAGGCCTCGTGTTTTCAGTGCCTTTATCAATATAGGGAATTTTTTCTAACTGTAATAAAAAACGTTTTGCCTCTAAGCCACCGCCAAAACCAGTTAAAGTACGATCTTTGCCTAAAATACGATGACAAGGAATAATAATACTAATCGGATTACTCCCCACTGCGCCACCCACGGCACGAACAGCTTTCGGGTTATTAATCCGTAACGCCAGCTCTCCATAACTTGAAAGTTCGCCATAATCAATTTCACGTAAGGCTTGCCAAATGGCTTGTTGAAACGCTGTGCCTTCTGGTTTTAAGGGAATATCTGAAAAACGCTCAACTTCCCCATTAAAATATCGTTTAAAAGCCAACCGCACTTTTTGAAAAACAGGCAATTCATCTTGCTTGTGCCATTTTGGATTAGGCGCATATTGCTCTTTTTCAAAATCAATATGTGTAATGCTTTCGCCGTCAGATAAAATTAAAAGCCGTCCCACTGGCGAGGGGTAATAAGTGTAATAAAGTGCGGTCATTTTTCGCCTTGTTTTTATAAAAAAAGCACACTTGGTGTGGAAGTGTGCTTTATTATGCTAAATTTTTTAACGGATTAGAAACTATAATTTAAGTTTAAACCGTAAAGATTTGCATGTGCTTGAGAAGTATAATTTGCAGTTGTATTCAATACTACTGTTTTACCTGTTTTATTTACTTCTTTAAAGTGAACTTTTTTGCCTTTTAAGTAAGCATAGCCAAGATCAACAGATAAGTTCGGCGTGAATTTATAGGTTGCCCCTAAACTATACCAAGTGCGATCGGTATCTGGAATTGCAGCACTACGCTGATGACGAGATGCCGCTTGATCGTAAGCAATACCTGCACGTAAGGTCAATTTTTCATCAAGATTATAACTTGCCCCTAATGCAACACGAGAGTTATTACTGTATTGCAATTCTTTATCAAACGCTTTCTTACCATCTTCGAAGCTAGCGTGTAATTTTGTTAAACGACTCCAATGGGTATATTTATAACTATAATGCACTGCAAGTTTGTCAGTTAATTGATGGAAACCAGAAAGTTCTAAGTAATCTGGCAATGTAAGGGTTAAATCACCTTTTTTACCTGCGTTGATAACCACTGCTTCTAAACTAGTGGCAGTGCGGTCAGTAAAATCAATGTCCACTTTAGAATGATAGGCTAAACCAATTCTGTTAGCTTCATTAAATTGATACATTACACCTGCATTCCAGCCAAAGCCCCAAGCGGCTCTATCTTGTAATGACACAACAGATTTGTCTTTAGAGGCCAAATATTTAGGAATGTTTTTTTCTTCCTGTGACCCTAGTGTGAATGTTTGTTGTGCAATCTTAACACTCTCCACAATAATACCAGCATTCCGTTCAACTTGGGCTTTCGCATAAACCGCATTTACCCCTAAACCTAGGCTCAAGCCTTGTGTTACTCGATAAGCACCACTTAAATTTAAGTTGATAGCACTCAAGTCAGTTTTTCCACCAAATACACCAGCATCATAACTATCGTCATATTCACTTTTTAGACCGAAATTGACATTCATTCCTGCGCCCAGCGCAAATTTATCATTCACTGGTGCAACGAAATAAAGATTTGGCACAAAAGCACCAGGAACAACATTACGCGCTGAAGCTGAGCCGTCCTTTGTTGTGTTCATTGTAGTACCTTGTATAGTAGCAACTACATCACCATTCATATTAACTCTAGAATCAACATAAACGCCACCTGTGGAAAACTGTGCCGTTTTAAATAAACTCATCAAAGCTGGGTTAGTTGCCACGACAGAAGCATTATCTGCAATCGCCGCTTCACCTGCATAGGCACGGCCAAGCCCAGAAGTAGAAACTTCCGCCAATTGAAACGCCGCCGCATTTGCACCACCTGCAGCCAACAACATTGCAGTTGCTAATAGAGATTGATTAAATTTTTTCATTTGGAACCCTTTGTTATAAATAAAAATTTGGGCAATTATAAAGCCCGAATCTATTGAGTGCAACTCTATTTCCTTATTTTATTAGAGCTACGACTAGTTAGCAGGAGCTTTTTGCATTTAATGGATTGTTTTGTTCAATTTTTGTCATTTATGGGAAAAAAGAAAAATGATAAAATACGCAAAAAACATTCATATAAGGAAAAGAAAATGACCGTAAAATGCAAAGCAGAAGAATCCTTAACTTGTAGCTGTGTTGATGTAGGCACAATTATTGATGGCTCTGACTGTACCGTAGAAGTGCATCAAGTTTATAGCACAGAAGCTGATGCCAATGCAGCGCTTGAGCGATTAACGAAGAAAGCGCGCGATATAGAAAGCGATCCTTGCGAAATTAAAAGCGAAATCGTGGCAGTTGAAAACGGCGTTCAATTAAATGCTTCTTTCACTTTTAGTTGCCAAGCAGAAGCGATGATTTTTGAACTGGCGAATCGTTAAAAACAATTAAAAATTTGACCGCACTTTTATTGGGTTAGAATAGTGGACGTTTTAAAAATACGCACTATAAAAACGATTTTTAAAACGTCCACAAAATTTAATACCCTTCTTCTTGCATATTCGGCAAAAATTCCGCTTGCTGAATACGTTTCACTTGGGTACGAATTGAACCATCTGAATGTAGCTCAATTTCACGCCAACCAGGCTGTAAGGTATCAAGAGAAAAATACTGGCAATCAGGTTTAAATTGAATACAAGTCGCTGGCGTTGCCATCACTTGATAGCCATTCCATTCACTATTTACTTCTTGATGAATATGCCCATATAAAATAGCTTTCACATTGGAAAAAGGCGCAAGCACTTCTGCCAATTCATGAGAATTACGAAGGTTATGTTGATCAAGCCACGCGGAATTAGTTGGTAATAAATGGTGATGTAATACAACCAAGGTATAGCGTTCTGGATTTTTTTCTAAGGTTTCTTTTAATAAATCGAGTTGATGCTGGCTTAGTTGCCCGTGTGGTACACCATAAACTTGGCTATCCAACAATAAGGCTTGCCAATGTTCGCCCAATAGAAGATGTTTTGCTACGTTCATGGGTGGCTGATTTAAAAATTCTGCCATTTTAGGCTGAAAATCGTGATTTCCTGGAATCCAAAACACAGGTTTATTGAAAGGTTTCATCATTTCTACAAAACGAATGTAACCTTCATCGCTACTATCCTGCACAAGATCACCTGTAGCAAGAATCACATCAAATTGGTTATTTTCTTGCTGAATTTCCTTTAATACTTGAGCAAAACTTGCTTGTGTATTTACCCCCAATAATTCCGCACTTTCATCTTTAAATAAATGGGGATCGGTAATTTGTAATAACTTAATAATTGGCTTTTCCGCCTGATAAACAAACGTATTTTTCATTAATGCCCCCTAACTACGTTTCCAACTTTGTTGTAACTGAGCATAATTTAATTGAAGCCACTGCAATCCAATCACTGCAATGCCATTATCAATTTTCCCCTCGCACATCCATTGATACGCCTGTTCACGTTTTACTACGTGCACTCGAATGTCTTCATTTTCTTCAGCCAAACCGTGAATACCTTTCGCTTGTGAACTATCCACTTCGCCTGCAAATAAATGAATCCGCTCCACTATGCCACCTGGGCTATCCCACACACTTAAACAATGTGTTAAATTTTTGACTTGAATCCCTGCTTCTTCTTCACTCTCACGCAAAGCAACGTCTTCTGGCTTTTCGCCTTTTTCCACCATACCTGCAATGAGTTCAAGTAACCAAGGCGAACGATTAGATTCTGGATGATAAGCCGCGCCAATACGAACTTGTTCGACTAAAATCACAGAATCTTCTTTTGGATCATAAGCGATAACCGCAGAGGCAGCGCCTTTAATCAGTAATTCTCGGGTTACGACACCACTTTGTCCCCCAGCAAAAAGTTTATGTTTAAATTGGATTCGTTTAAGCGTGAAAAAACCTTCATACAAAGTTTGTTCGCCCAATATTTCTATATCTTGTTGGCTAAAATGTTGAATTTCTGACATCTGTTTTCTCCAAAACTGCACGCAAAATCATACGCTTAAAAGACTACAAAAAAAATAGAAGATTTCCACTTTTTGTTGAAAGTTTGAAGTGAGTCACAAAATAAAATACCGTGATAATTTATTCAATAATCACGGCATTCTTTTTTCGTAAGATAATGTTTTACTCCATTTTTACAAAATAAGCATCTTACAAAACTTTACTCACAATTTTTCCATCAGCCACTTGGGTTGTAATGAAGTCCCCTTGATTGACATCTTTCACGCTAACAATGGCTTTACCTTGCGGATTTTCCGCAATGGAATAACCTCTCGCCAAGACTTTTAATGGGCTTAAGCCATCCAGTTTTCCGCATAATGTTGCCAGTTTATTTTGACGTTCCGTCACTTGGCGATTTACGCAAAAATTTAACCGCACTTTTAACTGCTCTAAGCCTTGTTGATAACGTTGTATGCGATATGGCAATGGATTTTGTTTTAAACGAACAGAAAGTGCGGTGAATTTTTGTTGTGTATTTTCAAACTGACGCAACATTGCAAGTTGCAAGCGATGCGTAAGCTGTTCATTTTTCGCTTGTTGAGCACGTAACTGATTCTGTGGATGTTGATTTTGCAATCGTAAAATTAGCTGTTTCAAACGCTGGCTTTTTCGCGTAAATAAACGATCAAATGCCATATCTAAACGTTGCTGTTGATGGCGAAGTTGTTGCAATAATTCATCTTGATTACGACTAACTAATTCAGCCGCAGCAGAAGGGGTCGGCGCACGAAGATCTGCCACAAAATCGGCAATCGTCACATCTGTTTCATGCCCCACCGCACTGATAATGGGTAAGGTTGAACGAAAAATTGCTCGCGCCACGTCTTCTTCATTAAAACACCAAAGATCTTCTAATGAACCGCCACCACGCCCCACAATTAATACATCCACTTCTTGTCGCAAATTGGCAAGTTCAATCATTTGCACAATTTCTGCGGTCGCTTCTTTGCCTTGAACCGCAGTGGGATAAATAACAACTTTTAAACTTGGATCACGGCGTGCCAAGATATGCAAAATATCTTGCAATGCTGCACCTGTAGAAGAGGTAATAATCCCCACTGCTTTACTAAAGTGCGGTAGATTTTTCTTGAGATTTTGTGCAAACAATCCTTCCGCAGCCAATTTCATTTTTAACGCTTCAAATTGCTGTTGCAATAATCCCTCGCCAGCTGGGTGCATCGAATCAATAATAAGCTGATAATCGCCGCGAGGCTCATATAAACTCACATTGGCACGCACAAGCACTTGCATTCCATTTTGTGGACGAAAAGCAACGCGCAAATTTTTCATACGAAACATTGCACAACGCACCTGTGCATTTTCATCTTTCAGCGTTAAATACCAATGCCCAGACACAGGTTGGGTAAAATTGGAAATTTCCCCCGTTAGCCAAATTTGGGAAAAATGCCCCTCCAACATCTGACGCGCGGCAGAATTCAGTTGAGAGACAGAATAAATATTGTCTGACATATTATTCAATTAACACCCAACCATCATCAACCCAGTTACAAATGGAATCTAACAGCAAATCCATTGAGGTTTCAGGATCTTCGGTTTTATTCACTAAACTTGATAAAAATGCCCAATCTAAACTTTCGCCGTCAGATAAGCGTTTTAATACTTCGCTCTCAATCACATTAAGCTCATCTAACCATTCGCCGTTCGCATAAATTCGCAACGGATTTTCGGTGTAAAGCAATTTACAATTGTTGTCTTGAGAAAGGAACGCGCCATCTTCTTCTAAAATTGACCGCACTTCATTTGGATCGCACATTTCATCAGAGACTAATAACTCGTAACGACGAGAACTTACCGCACTTGCTACAGCTTGTTTAAATAACGTATCAAAAGCTTTTGAATTAGCCAATTTATCTAATAAAAGCTGTTTCATTGCTTGAATATTTTCATCTGCAAGTTTACCTGTAGCTTGTACAGACTGGCTTAAACGTAGCGGCAAATCAAATTCACTTAAATTCAAATCTGGATCTTGATGACAGAAACCTTTGCTTACGCTATCAATCAAATTACTTAAATTTGGATAACGCAAGCCAAAAGAAAAGGTTAAACAATCATCTTCAGCCACGCCATAATGTGCCATACGGGCTGGAATATACAAAATATCGCCTGGATTCATTACTTCATCAATGACTAATTCGCCCATATCATCAAAAATTCGGATCGATTGATTGGGTTTAAATTCAGTGCTTGTATCACACCATTTACCCACTTGCCAACGACGATGACCATAGCCTTGCACTAAAAATACATCATATTCATCATAATGCTTACCAACAGAACCACCTTTTGGCGCGTAAGACACCATAATGTCGTCACGTTGCCATTGAGGAATAAAGCCAAATTTGTTCCAAAGTTGCCCTAATTCAGGCGACCATTGCTCCAAATTTTGAACTAACACCGACCATTTTTCTGGCAATTGTTGGAAATCCTTTTCGCTTAAAGGGCTAAAAAAAACTTTCCAATCATCATCAGAAAATGTCTTCACTAAACGAGCTGTCACATCTTCATTTTGCGCGAGCTCAATAATATCTTGTGGCTCAAACTGCCCAATAATTTCAGGCAAACCGTTCCGAATTACAAGTGGCTTTTTCTGCCAATAATCACGTAGAAAAATTTCTGGCGTGATATGTTCAGGTAAACAAAAATCAACGGATGAAAGTGCGGTCATTTTTAAGCTCCTTTTTCTTTGTCTTTGGCTGCAGCTTGCTCTGCTGCACGTTTACGGCGAATTTCTTTCGGATCAGCAAGTAATGGACGATAAATTTCAATACGATCGCCCTCTTTTAATACATCAGTCAATTTTATTGGACGACTGAAAATCCCAATTTTATTTATGCTCAAATCAATCTCTGGAAATTGGCTTAAAATCCCTGATTGCGTAATCGCCGTTTGCACGGTGATTCCTTCATCAACTTGAAAAGATTTCAAATAATAACGTTCGGGAAAAGCATAAGCGATTTCAATGTTAATCTGATTCATTTTTACTTCTTTGTTAAAAAATTTTAACCATTATAACGGAAAAGTGCGGTGACTTTTAATGATAAATCACGAGCAATAAATTACCTCTTTGTTTCCGCCTTATAGATTGAGAATTTAAGGCTTTTTCGCTACAATACGCCACTATTTTTTACATCATCAAATAAAAATGTCAGAAATAAAACTCATTGTTGGTTTAGGCAACCCTGGCGATAAATATACCGATACACGCCACAATGCAGGCGAATGGCTTATTGAACGCTTGGCTCGTCGTTTTAACGTTTCGCTAAATCCAGAAAGTAAATTCTTCGGAAAAACTGCCCGCACTTTAGTGAATGGAAAAGAAGTTCGCCTTTTAGTGCCAACAACTTTTATGAATTTAAGCGGTAAAGCGGTTGGGGCATTGGCAAATTTTTACCGTATTAAACCTGAAGAAATTTTAGTGATTCATGATGAATTAGATTTACCTCCAGGCACAGCGAAACTCAAACAAGGCGGTGGACATGGTGGGCATAACGGCTTAAAAGATATTGTGGCACAACTAGGCAATAACAATAATTTCTACCGTTTACGTATTGGCATTGGGCATCCGGGCCATCGTGATTTAGTGGCAGGTTATGTTTTAAATAAACCATCTCCAGCAGATCGAAATGCACTTGAAAAAGTACTAGATGAGGCAACTGATTGTGTAGAAATGATTTTCAGAGATGGAATGGTCAAAGCGACCAACCGTTTAAACAGTTTTAAAATTTAAAAGTGCGGTTAGTTTTACAACCGTTTTACTCAAAATAAGGGAAAAATTATGGGATTCAAATGTGGTATTGTGGGATTGCCAAATGTCGGCAAATCTACTCTTTTTAACGCACTCACTAAAGCTGGCATTGAAGCCGCAAACTATCCATTCTGTACTATCGAACCAAATACGGGGGTCGTGCCAATGCCAGATCCACGTTTAGATGCATTGGCAGAAATCGTTAAGCCTGAACGCATATTACCTACCACGATGGAATTTGTGGACATCGCAGGTTTAGTTGCGGGAGCAAGTAAAGGCGAGGGCTTGGGTAACAAATTCCTCGCTAATATTCGTGAAACCGATGCAATTGGTCACGTAGTGCGTTGTTTTGAAAACGATGACATTGTACACGTTGCAGGGAAAATTGACCCACTTGATGATATTGACACTATCAACACTGAATTAGCCTTAGCTGACTTAGACAGTTGTGAACGAGCAATCCAACGTTTACAAAAACGTGCAAAAGGTGGCGATAAAGAAGCTAAATTTGAACTTTCCGTAATGGAAAAAATCCTTCCTGTGCTGGAAAATGCAGGAATGATTCGTTCTGTTGGGTTAGATAAAGAAGAATTGCAAGCAATCAAGAGTTACAACTTCTTAACTTTAAAACCAACAATGTATATCGCAAACGTAAATGAAGATGGTTTTGAAAATAATCCATATTTAGATCGCGTTCGTGAAATTGCCGAAAAAGAGGGCGCTGTTGTTGTTCCTGTATGTGCAGCGATTGAATCTGAAATTGCAGAACTTGACGATGAAGAAAAAGTCGAGTTTTTACAAGATTTAGGCATTGAAGAACCAGGATTGAACCGTGTAATTCGTGCAGGATATGCGCTTTTAAATCTTCAAACTTATTTCACTGCTGGCGTAAAAGAAGTACGAGCTTGGACAGTTTCAGTCGGTGCAACCGCACCAAAAGCAGCCGCTGTAATCCACACCGACTTTGAAAAAGGCTTTATCCGAGCAGAAGTTATCGCTTACGAAGACTTTATCCAATTCAACGGTGAAAACGGTGCAAAAGAAGCGGGTAAATGGCGTTTAGAAGGCAAAGATTATGTCGTACAAGATGGCGATGTAATGCACTTTCGATTCAACGTGTAAAAACACATAAAAAATCACCGCACTTTTGACGCAGAAATAAAGGTGCGGTTTATATTTTTATTAAAGGAATATTATGTCATCTATTAAATATCGTCCAGAAATTGATGGACTACGCGCAATTGCTGTTATTTCAGTCATTATTTATCATCTTAATGAAAACTGGTTATCTGGTGGTTTTCTTGGGGTGGATATTTTCTTTGTTATTTCTGGTTTTCTGATTACGGGTATTATTATCACAGAAATTCAACAGAATTCTTTTTCGCTTAAACAATTTTATACTCGACGTATTAAACGAATTTATCCTGCTTTTATTACAGTGATGGCATTAGTGTCTTTCATTGCGTCTGTTATTTTTATTTATAATGATTTCAATAAATTAAGAAAAACCATTGAATTAGCCATTGCGTTCTTATCTAATTTCTATTTAGGTTTAACACAAGGTTATTTTGATTTAAGCGCAAATGAAAATCCTGTGTTACATATTTGGTCATTAGCCGTAGAAGAACAATACTATCTTATTTTTCCACTTATCCTAATTTTAGCTTATAAAAAATTTAGAGAAATTAAAGTATTATTTATTATAACGCTAATTTTGTTTTTTATTTTACTTGCCACCTCTTTTATTCCAGCTAATTTTTACAAAGAAGTATTGCATCAGCCTAATATTTATTATCTCTCTAACCTAAGATTTCCTGAATTACTTGTAGGATCTTTGTTGGCAATTTATCATAATCTTTCAGCAAGCAAGCAATCTTATTGCAATATTAAGTACATTACTATTATTTTCCTGCTTATTTTTAATGAATAATAATATTGCATTTATTCCAGGTGTTACTTTAATTCTTCCTTGTATTTTTACAGCATTAATTATTCATGCCACATCACAAAATAACATCGTTAAATTATGTTTATCTAATAAAGCAATAGTGTTTATTGGAAAAATTTCTTATTCCCTTTATTTATACCATTGGATTTTTATTGCGTTTGCTTATTATATAACGGGCGAAAAACAAATTAATAATCAATCTATCGCTATAGTAATAGTATTAACAATAATTTTTTCAGTTCTAAGTTATTATTTAATCGAACAGCCAATTAGAAAATCGAAACTAAACTTTAAACAAAGTTTTCTTTATATTTATTTTATTCCTTCTCTTTTACTCTTAGGATTTAATCTTTATAAAAGACAAATAATGCGAGTTGAACAAGAGCATATTGAACAAGAAATCCCCGTTTCTAATGAAAATCATTATCCTGCTAAGGTCATTATTTTAGGCGATTCTCATTCTTCACATTTAGAAGCTTTTCTAAACTACGTGGGAAATAAAGAAGGCTGGAAAGCAGATATTTTTAAAGATAAATTTGAATGTAGCTTTATTGTGAATGAACAATATCAATTAGATCCTAATTGCCAATCTGTATGGCAGAAAGATTCTCAATATAAAGCGATATTTATTTCAGCATTTTATGACTTGAAAATGGGCGGACAACCAGTACCTCGCTTTAGACCCGAAACTTTCATTGAACCAGACTTTAAAGCGCGTTTTAAAAACACAGTGAAACAACTAGCGATGCAAAAGCCCGTATATGTTTTTGCTAATAATAGCTCAGTAAGTCGTTCTCCGTTGCGTGGTTATTTATTAGAAAATTATGGGCTTGAAAAATATTTAACGCCAATTCATCGTATGGGCGATATTGATGCGAGTAACAAAATCATTCACGATTTAGTCAAAGATATTCCTAATGTTTATTGGGTAGATGCTCAACAGTATTTACCAAAAGATAGTGTTATGGCAGAAGGAAAATACTTGTACGCTGATCAAGATCACTTAACAAATTTTGGTGCTTACTATATGGCAAAAGAATTTAGTAAATACCAACGAGTGATGACACCTGAACAAGTGAAAAAACTCTACGAGTAAAAACGAAAAGCGTTGAGCTATTTGCCCAACGCTTTTTTATATCTACTTAAGTGCATCCACTAACTTTTCACCAATAGGTTTTCGCCATCCAATCAGCAACTCTGGTAGTTTATCTTGAGAACAATCATATTTCCAAACCCATTTAATCAATTCTTCCAAAGTGCGTTTACTTGCAACGATTTCAGGGGTTAAACCTTCTGGTGTTAAGCTATTCACTTTTTCTTGTAACAATCGAATTGTTTTTTTATAACGAGGATCTTCAGAAATACGTTCAATAGATTTTGGATAGTCATTAGACGAAATACGTCTTGCTTGAGAAAGTAATTGTAGAATTTTCTTACCACGTACACGCACTTCATTTTCAGTTAATCCCATTTCTAACATTTCAGATGTATTACGTGGATTATTCTTTGCCACTTTCCAAAGATGTTCTGATTTCACAATATAAGAAAGTGCTAAATCACGTTCTATTGCCACGTTTTGTCGCCACTGTGCCAAAACTCTTAAACGAGACAATTCTAATGGATTTAATTTCCAAGCATTTGGAATATCTAAATACGCTTTTTCTGAATCTCGCTCTTGTAATTTATGCGTTTTAGCAAGAACAAGTTCGCAATCATCTCTTACTGCTTGTTCCCAAGGTGTTTTTGCTAACTCTTTTTCAAGAATATGATAAAGCGGTAACAAATACCAAACATCGCCTGCGGCATATTGAAGTTGAATATCAGAAAGGGGACGTTTGATCCAATTGGTGCGAGTTGCACCTTTATCGATTTCTACATTTAAGTATTGTTGTGCTAATTTTGCCAAGCCTGCTGATGCGCCCAGTCCAATAAAGCGTGCCATAATTTGCGTATCAATCATTGGGCGTGGAAGCTGATCAAATTCTTGTAAGAAAACTAATAAATCTTCACTACAAGAATGTAAGATTTTTAATACCTTAGGATTGGCTAATAGTGCGACAAAAGGAGAAAAATCCGTAATCGCTAAAGGATCAATTAAAGATACGCGTTCACCATCATAAAGCTGGATTAATCCCAGCTTAGGAAAATAAGTGGAAACACGCATAAATTCTGTATCTAAGGCGACCGCACTTTTCTGTTGGGCTAAATTACAAACTTCTAATAGCGTAGCATTATCCGCAATGACCCTAAAGTGCGGTGGATTTTGACATTCTTTTATCATAGTGATTTTTTATTTGAAAAGAACAAAAATGGGATATTGCTATCCCATTTTGACATTAATGTTTTGAACGTTTTGCGATCTCTTCATCGCGTAAAACCCGACGTAAAATCTTACCTACATTGGTTTTTGGCAGTTCGTCTCGGAACTCAATTTCTTTTGGTATTTTATAGCCAGTGAGATATTGACGACAATGGTTGCGAAGTTCATCACGAGTTAAAGTATCGTCTTTTTTCACGACAAAGATTTTTATCGTTTCGCCAGAAACTGCGTGAGGAACACCAATTGCTACAGCCTCTGCTACTTTGTAATTCAGCATAACGACATCTTCAATTTCATTTGGATAGACATTAAAGCCAGAAACCAAAATCATATCTTTTTTACGATCCACAATGCGTAAACTATATGATTTATCCATAATGACAATATCGCCAGTTGCCATCCAACCGTCTTTTAACACTTCACTGGTTGCTTCAGGTCGTTGCCAATAACCTCGCATTACTTGATCGCCTTTCACCCATAATTCGCCAGCTTCGCCAATTTTTGCATCAGAGCCATCATCTTTAATGATTTTTATATCTGTATTTGGCACTGGCACACCAATAGTGCCATTATGTTTCACAACATTAATCGGACAAGCAGAGATCAATGGCGAACACTCCGTCATTCCATAACCTTCAATGATGTTACAGCCCGTCAATTCGTGCCAACGTGTTGCTACAGACTGTTGAATAGCCATACCGCCACCTACAGAAAGTTTTAAAGCTGAAAAATCAACTTCTTTGAAATTTTCATTATTTAACAACGCATTAAATAAGGTATTTACACCAGTGATTGCTTCAAAACGGTATTTTTTCAACTCTTTCACAAATCCTTCAATATCTCTCGGATTAGTAATTAAGATCGCCGTGACGCCTAATTCCAAAAATAATAAGCAGTTTACCGTTAAGGCAAATACGTGATAAAGAGGCAAGGCTAAAATAGCTGAACGAGTGCGAGAATGATCGCCAATAAAAGGCTCTGCAATCCATTTTGCTTGGAAGACATTGGTTATAATATTTCCGTGTGTCAGCATTGCACCTTTCGCTACACCTGTTGTGCCGCCTGTGTATTGTAAAAAGGCTAAATCCTCACGCGATATTTCTGGACGAACATATTGGCGATATTTACCAATACTCAATACTTCACGGAACGTCACTGCGTGCGGTAATTTGTATTTCGGCACGAGTTTTTTCACATATTTCACAACAAAATTAATCAAAGTACGTTTACCAAATGAAAGTTGATCGCCCATTCGGGTAAGAATAACGTGTTTGACATTGGTATTGAAAACAACTTTTTCCAAGGTAGAAGCAAAATTTGATACCACGACAATCGCTACCGCACCACTATCTTGCAACTGATGTTCTAATTCTCTCGGTGTATAAAGTGGATTGACATTTACTGCAATTAAGCCAGCACGCAAAATGCCAAAAAGTGCGATGGGATATTGCAATAAATTTGGCATCATTAATGCTACGCGATCGCCACGCTGAAGTTTAAATTCATTTTGCAAATACGCGGCAAATGCACGACTGCGCTCTTCTAATTTACGGAAAGTAAGTACTTGCCCCATATTAATGTAAGCAGGGCGATCTGGATGTTCTCGCACAGCTTTGTCGAACATATCCAAAATAGATTCATATTTTGAGGTATCCAGAAATTTTTCAGAACCTTCTGGATAATTTTGAAACCAAATTTTTTCCATTTTTTATCCTAATTTGTTGGAAAATCTTCAAGATTTTATCATTTAATTCAAATAATAGTGAATTTCAGGCTGAACATACCAAGGGCGATGTCGCCATCTAAAAAATCCCCAATCATCATCTTCATCCCAATCATCTGTTGGATAATTATAAGTGGTGCTGAGTGTCCAAATTCGATATTTATCAGCTTGAACAACAGGATAAGTATAATCAGCTTGTTCGATCTTGCCTTTCTCCGTCCCTGTTAATTGCCCACCCACCGTAATATAGCGTTCTTTTAAATTTTCAGGCTCAACAAAACCCTTGAAATAGACGATAAAGCGACCATCGGATTGAAATTCAACAAATGGTTTACCTGAAATTGATGATACGGGTAAACTTAACACTTCAATTTTTGTTTGATTTGCTAAAACGGTAGTATTGACAATTTTTCCTCCAAGTCGAACCGTTTTACAATGGCAGGTTAAATCCTGAGGAGAAATCTCGCGATAGGAATTAATTGAGAATCGCTCTTTTTCTAACCCTTTTGGTGGTGCAATACAGCCCGTTAATCCGAAACAAAGTGCGGTAAAAAATAAGGTTATTTTTCTTTTCATTTTCTATCCTCCATTTATTTAAACTTATTCACGTCCTGGTAATTTTTTCCAAGTAACCTCGTTTCGCAAATAAATCGGTTCTATTTCTAAAGCTGAAATTGTGTGTTTTTGCAAGTATTCTACTCGCGCAAGTTCTAACATATATAAGGCATTAGGTAATTCTATATCTGAGCCAGTTAGATTTTTTTCAGTAAATTGAGAATACGCAGCCCAGCCTGTCCCGACTCTAAATGCGTTATCATTTTGAAGCTGACTAATCGCTTTTTCTGGGGAACAAACTTGTTCGCTAATGATTTCTCGCCATTGAAAAAACTCTGCGAAATCTGACCGCACTTTTTCTCTCACTAATTGAGAAAAATAGACTTCATTCATTCTGGCATCAATTGCGGCAACAACATTTTCTGCTTGATGTAATTCAAATGCCGCCTGTGCCATTGCGGTTAAATTTGAAATAGGAATGACAGGCAAATCCGCCCCAAACGCTAAACCTTGTGCAATCCCAGCACCAACACGAACACCAGTAAAACTACCGGGCCCACGCCCAAAGGCAAGCGCATCAACTTGATTTAAACCGACCCCCGAATTTGCCAAAATTTCATCAATCATAGGCAAAATTCGTTTAGTATGAGTGCGTTGTGCAAGTTCATTAATATGTGTTTTTTCGCCACGATGAAATAAGGCGACTGAACAGGCTTCAGTAGAAGTGTCCAACGCCAATAAAGTTAAATTTTGCATTATTTATTCTCGTTTATTTATTTTGTAAGAATTGTATCACTTTGTTGAGATCACGGGTACGACTTGAGTTAGGTAAACTTTTCAAAAATGTTTCGCCATAATTACGCATTACTAATCGATTATCACAAATAATTACAACGCCACGATCTGTAACATCACGAATTAAACGTCCAACTCCTTGTTTCAAGGTAATTACCGCTTCAGGAATTTGAATGTTGTTGAATGGATCGCCACCTTGCAAACGGCAATCCTCAATGCGGGCTTTCAACAAAGGTTCATCTGGCGCAGTAAAAGGAAGTTTATCAATAATGACTAAAGAAAGTGCATCGCCACGCACGTCTACCCCCTCCCAAAAGCTAGAAGTTGCCACCAAAACGCTATGCGTTTCTTTTATAAATTGCTCGAGTAATTTTCCTTTTGAGGTTTCGCCTTGTAATAAAATCGAAAGATGACTTTTTTCACGGAAATATTCAGCTAAACCACGCATCATTGAATAAGAAGTGCAAAGAACAAAGCAACGCCCTTTGTTTGCTTCAATCACGGGTAATAACATTTCGCCTAGTGAATTTAATGTATTCACTTGATTGGTATTCGGCAAATATCGAGGCACACAAAGCAAAGATTGTTCAGGATAATTAAAGGGACTATATAAAATTTTTTGTGTCGCATTTTCAATGCCTAAACGTTGGCAGAAATGATTAAAAGTTCCCCCCACTTCTAATGTCGCAGATGTGAATATCCAAGCGGCTTCTTTCGCTTCAAGCTGAGCACCAAATTTATCGGCCACTGTCAATGGCGTAATATGTAAACCAAACTGGCGACAATTTCCTTCATACCAATAACAATAACCCACAATATTTGTTTCTGATAAACGTTTGAGCTGAATTTTAATGGACTCAACACGCTCAAAAATACTGTCTAAAGTTTGGGAACGACCAAGTGCTAATTTAATTACTTCAGATAAAAAATCTATTTTCTCTTGTAATAATTCAAAGGCTTTTTTCACCGCACTTTGCGTGTAAAGCTCACGCCAATTTCCTCGAACATTACTCCCATTACCCAGTAATAAACGAAAATCTTGTACAACCTTCAGTAAGGTATCAGATGTTGTGCCAAGCTGTTGCATATCTTTGAGTTCTGTGCGATAGACAATATTAATATCTTTGCATAAATCAAAAAGCTGGCGTGATGTTAAAGATTGACCAAAATATTGACTGGCAATATCGGGTAACTGATGAGCTTCGTCAAAAATAATCACTTCTGCATTTGGAATAAGTTCGCCAAAACCACTTTCTTTCACAGCCATATCAGCAAAAAATAAGTGATGATTAACCACAACCAAATCGGCATTTAATGCTTTTTTACGCGCACTTGCTACATAACATTCTGAATAATTAGGGCAATCGGTGCCTAAACAACTTTCCGCCGTACTTGTCAGTTGAGGAATAATTGGGCTATCTTCTGCAAGCTCAATACATTCTGTGAAATCGCCTGTCTTAGTGCTATTGTTCCATTTTCGTACTTTACTTAATTCAGCTAAAACAGACTTATCGCCAAGTACACCTTGAGCAATTAGTTGATCTAAACGTTCTAAACAAAGATAGTTTGCTCGACCTTTTAGCAACGCAATTTTTCCCGTGAAATTAAGGGCTTTTTTAATAGCTGGAAGATCTCGATTAAAAAGCTGATCTTGAAGATTTTTAGATCCTGTAGAAATAATGGTTTTTTTACCAAAAACTAAAGCAGGCGCCAGATATGCAAAGGTTTTTCCTGTCCCCGTTCCAGCTTCAACTACAAGAGAAGATTTATTTTGAATTGCTTTACCTACAGCATGTGCCATTTCAAGTTGTTCAGCTCGAGGACGAAAACCTTTGATATTTTGGCTTAATTCGCCATTTAGTGAGAAAATATTGGCAATTTGATTTTCGTAATCCATCTAGTAAAACATATTTTTAAAGTAAATAACCGCGAAGATTGTCGCATAGAAACGCTAAATATCAAGAATAAAAAATACTGGTGGTTTAAGATTACATAGAGGCTATTTTTAAAGAACGGTTATGCTTTGAATGGTTTTTGCTCAATGAGAAAGGTTAAAAATGATTTGTCATTACCTTATCTTTTGCTAGTCAGGCTAAAAGTGCGGTAAAAATTTTAGATGTTTTAAAATGAATAAAATCTTATTGAGTTTTTTCATAGATAGCTTGCTTATCCCAAAAACTGGTTCTAGAATACAGGGTTTATTGCGACCAATTGGGTGAGAATATGTTGGATAATTGCTTTTCTTTTCCTGTTCGTGTGTATTATGAAGATACTGATGCAGGTGGCGTAGTGTATCACGCTCGCTATTTGCATTTTTTTGAACGAGCAAGAACAGAATATTTGCGTACATTAAATTTTACGCAACAAACCTTACTAGAGGAACAACAACTCGCATTTGTTGTCAAAACGCTCGCCATTGATTATTGCGTGGCAGCAAAATTGGATGATTTACTTATGGTGGAAACAGAGGTTTCAGAAGTAAAAGGGGCTACAATCCTTTTTGAACAGAGACTGATGCGCAACACCCTGATGTTATCAAAGGCTACTGTTAAGGTAGCCTGTGTTGATCTAGGCAAGATGAAACCTGTGGCGTTTCCCAAAGAAGTTAAAGCGGCGTTTCATCACTTAAAATAATTTTTCGGAGTATGCAATGACTGCAGAATTGAATTTTTTAGATCTTTTTCTAAAAGCAAGTATTGTTGTGCAACTGGTAATTGTGATTTTGATTTCTTTCTCAATCATATCTTGGGCAATTATTATTCAACGTAGCCGTATTTTAACGAATGCCTTAAAAGAAGCACGTACGTTTGAAGATCGTTTCTGGTCAGGAGAAGATTTAAATAAACTTTATGAAGGGCTATCTAATCGTCGCGATGGATTAACGGGTAGCGAACAAATTTTTTGCGTGGGATTTAAAGAATTTTCACGTTTAAAACAAGTAAATCCAGACGCACCTGAAGCGATTATTAAAGGCACAATGCGCGCGATGAATCTTGCGATGAACCGTGAGATTGAAAGTTTGGAAAACCGAGTTCCATTCTTAGCCACAGTGGCATCTGTTAGCCCTTATATTGGTTTATTCGGAACTGTTTGGGGTATCATGCACGCTTTTATGGCATTAAGTGGTGCAAAACAAGCAACGTTACAGATGGTGGCACCAGGTATCGCTGAGGCCTTGATTGCCACTGCGATTGGTTTATTTGCCGCAATTCCTGCAGTAATGGCTTATAACCGTTTAAGCTTACGAGTGAATGCCATTGAACAAGATTACGGTAATTTTATTGATGAATTTACGACGATTTTACACCGTCAAGCCTTTGGTAAAGCCCCTCACTAAAATATAGGGAAAATTGACCGCACTTTGAAGAAAAAGTGCGGTAAAAATAAGTTAAAATTTTAGAGGAATATATGGCTCGTCGTCAGCGTAAAGCAATTAAATCTGAAATTAATATTGTGCCTTTTTTAGATGTGCTTTTAGTTTTAGTGTTAATTTTTATGGCAACCGCCCCTATTATTAGTCAAAGCGTTCAAGTTGAATTGCCTGATTCTGTGCAAAGCCAAGAGGTTTCTAATGAAGATAAAGTGCCCGTCATTCTTGAAGTGGCAGGTATTGGAAAATATGCGATTTCTATTGGCGGAGAACGTCAAGAAGGTTTAACAGAAGAAATGGTTACTCAATTATCTAGACAGGAATTTGATAAGGATAATAATACACTATTTTTAGTAGGCGGAGCTAAAGAAGTACCTTATGAAGAAGTGATTAAGGCATTGAATTTACTTCATCTTGCAGGCATTAAATCTGTAGGTTTAATGACAAATCCCATTTAGCTAAGTAGGTAACACGTGCAAAATAATCGACAAAAGAAAGGAATCAATGCTTTTGCTATTTCTATCCTTTTGCACTTTATCTTGTTTGGCTTATTGATTTTAAGTTCGCTTTATCACACTGTTGAAATTATGGGTGGTGGAGAAGGTGAAGGAGATGTAATAGGGGCAGTGATTGTTGATACTGGTACGGCTGCTCAGGAGTGGGGGCGTATTCAACAACAAAAAAAAGGGCAAGCGGATAAACAAAAACGCCCAGAACCTGTTGTGGAAGAAAAACCACCTGAGCCTAATCAAGAAGAGATTAAGCATCAACAAGAAGTTCAACGACAAGAAGAGTTAAAACGTCAGCAAGAACAGCAACGTCAGCAAGAAATAAAAAAACAACAAGAGCAAGCTCGTCAAGAAGCGTTGGAAAAACAGAAGCAAGCTGAAGAGGCTAAGGCTAAACAAGCGGCTGAAGCTGCAAAATTAAAAGCAGATGCAGAGGCTAAACGTTTAGCTGCTGCGGCAAAACAAGCTGAAGAAGAGGCTAAAGCGAAAGCAGCAGAAATTGCTGCTCAAAAAGCAAAACAAGAGGCGGAAGCTAAGGCGAAACTAGAAGCGGAAGCTAAGGCGAAACTAGAAGCGGAAGCTAAAGCAAAGGCTGAAGCGGAGGCAAAAGCAAAAGCTGATGCAGAAGCTAAGGCAAAACTAGAAGCGGAAGCTAAAGCAAAAGCTGCTGCTGAAGCTAAAGCAAAGGCTGAAGCGGAGGCAAAAGCGAAAGCGGCAGCTGAGGCGAAAGCTAAAGCTGATGCAGAAGCTAAAGCTGCTGCGGAAGCGAAACGTAAAGCAGATCAAGCAAGCCTAGATGATTTCTTAAATGGCGGAGATATTGGTGGCGGTAGTGCATCTAAAGGGGGAAACACAAATAAAGGTGGAACTCAAGGTAGCGGTGCTGCACTTGGCTCTGGCGATGGTGGTAAGGTTGGGGATCAATACGCAGGTGTAATTAAGAAAGAGATTCAACGTCGTTTCTTAAAAGATCCAAATTTTGCAGGAAAGGTTTGTCGTATTAAAATTCAATTAGGTCGAGATGGCACAATCTTGGGGTATCAAAAAATTTCAGGCTCTGATGATATTTGTTCAGCTGCATTAAGTGCGGTGGCTAGAACGAAAAAAGTTCCAGCTGCGCCATCAGATGAAATTTATGAAAAATATAAATCACCAATTATTGACTTTGATATTCGATAATTCTTTAGAAAAATTTATTGTTAAATTTTAAAGGTAACAAAATGAAATTATTAAAACGTTTAGTGAGCGTATTCGCGATTGTACTTGCTGTTGGAAGCAATGCATTCGCTGGCGATGAAGTACGCATTGTCATTGATGAAGGGGTTGATGGTGCGCGCCCTATTGCTGTCGTGCCATTTGTTGGTTCTGCACCAGAAGATATTAGTAAAATTGTTGCAGATGATTTACGTAACAGTGGTAAGTTTAATCCTATTGCGGTTTCTCAAATGCCTCAACACCCAACTTCAGCTGCAGAGGTGAATCCTGAGGCTTGGTCGAATATTGGAATTGACGCAATTGTAATTGGACAAGTGGTTCCATCGGGTAATGGTTATAGTATTACTTATCAATTAATTGATACGGTTGGTGCATCAGGTACGCCAGGGGCTGTATTAATGCAAAATAGCTATACAGTGACAAATAAATGGTTACGCTATGGAGCGCATACTGTGAGTGATGAAGTTTTTGAAAAATTAACTGCGATCCGTGGTGCCTTTAGAACTCGTATCGCTTATGTTGTGCAAAAAAATGGCGGTTCGCAACCTTATGAAGTTCGTGTAGCAGATTATGATGGCTATAATCAATTTATCGTCAATCGTAGTGCCCAACCAATTATGTCGCCAGCTTGGTCTCCAGATGGTCAGCGTTTGGCTTATGTATCTTTTGAAAATAAAAAATCACAACTTGTTGTACAGGATTTAAATTCTGGCGCACGTAAAGTAGTGGCATCTTTTCAAGGGCATAATGGCGCACCAGCCTTTTCGCCAGATGGCTCTCGTTTAGCTTTTGCTTCTTCTCGTGATGGTGTTCTGAATATTTACGTTATGGGAGCAAATGGCGGTACACCTACTCAATTGACGAGTGGTGCGGGTAATAATACTGAACCAGCGTGGTCGCCAGACGGAAATTCAATTTTATTTACATCCGATAGAAGTGGTTCGCCACAAGTTTATCGAATGGATGCAAGCGGAGGTAGTGCAACAGCAGTGGGTGGTCGCGGCAGCGCGCAAATTAGTGCAGATGGAAAAACACTTGTGATGATTAATGGTAACAATAATGTAGTTAAACAAGATCTCACAACGGGCGTTTCAGAGGTACTTAGTACATCTTTTCTAGGCGAAAGTCCAAGCCTCTCTCCAAATGGAATTATGATTATTTATAGTTCTACACAGGGCTTAGGAAAGGTGCTACAATTGGTTTCTGCAGATGGTCGCTTTAAGGCGAGCCTTCCAGGAAGTGATGGTCAAGTTAAATTTCCAGCTTGGTCTCCATACTTAACTAAATAAAAAACTCATTTAGGAGAAATCTAATGAACAAATTTGTTAAATCATTATTAGTTGCAGGTTCTGTAGCTGCATTAGCAGCTTGTAGTTCATCTAACAACGATGCTGCAGGCAATGGTGCTGCTCAAACTTTTGGCGGTTACTCTGTTGCTGATCTTCAACAACGTTACAATACCGTTTATTTCGGTTTTGATAAATATGACATTACTGGTGAATACGTTCAAATCTTAGATGCGCACGCTGCATATTTAAATGCAACGCCAGCTGCTAAAGTATTAGTAGAAGGTAACACTGATGAACGTGGTACACCAGAATACAACATCGCATTAGGCCAACGTCGTGCAGATGCAGTTAAAGGTTATTTAGCTGGTAAAGGTGTTGATGCTGGTAAATTAGGCACAGTATCTTACGGTGAAGAAAAACCTGCAGTATTAGGTCATGATGAAGCTGCATATTCTAAAAACCGTCGTGCAGTGTTAGCGTACTAATTCTTAGTATTTCTAATACTTGAAAAACAGGATCCATTTTTTATTGGATTCTGTTTTGTTTTCATCGTTTGTAATTTAACCAATTAGCTTGAACGAATGAATTTATTCTTTCGATTCTAGAGCAAATGCGTTATCATAAATCCATTAGTACAGTGGGTCGTTAGCTCAGTCGGTAGAGCAGCGGACTTTTAATCCGTTGGTCGAAGGTTCGAATCCTTCACGACCCACCACTCTCTGATTTAGTTGTCCAGTTGGGTTGTTAGCTCAGTTGGTAGAGTAGCGGACTCTTAATCCGTCAGTCGAGAGTTCGAGTCTCTCACAACCCACCATTTTTATTATTCATCTCTAATATTTTAAGTTTCTTTAATTTGCTTAAATTCTTGACTATTTTTAGCGGTTATTGTGGTAGAATACCCTTAAATTTTAGTCGGGCATCATTATGTTGGAAAATATTCGTATTGTTTTAATTGAAACTTCGCACAGTGGTAATATTGGTTCTGCGGCTAGAGCAATGAAAACGATGGGATTGACCCAGCTTTGTCTTGTTTCACCTAAATCTGTTGATGAACAATCTTATGCCCTTTCAGCTGGCGCAGAAAATATTGTAAAAAATGCTAGGGTTGTCGATAGTTTTGATGAAGCCGTCGATGATTGCTCTTTGGTAATTGGAACAAGTGCTCGCTTACGTCATTTACAAAATACATTGATCGAGCCTCGAGAATGCGCGGAGAAAGTTGTAGCGTATAAAGGCAAGATAGCTATTGTGTTTGGTCGTGAGCGTATTGGATTAACCAATGAAGAACTGCTGAAATGTCATTATCACTTGAATATTCCAGCGAATCCTGATTATTCTTCTTTAAATTTAGCAATGGCTGTGCAACTGGTAAGTTATGAATTGCGTATGGCTTTCTTAGTTCAAAATAATAAGAAAAATTCACTTTCTTTAATAGAGAAAAACTATCCAACAACAGATCAGTTAGCTTATTTTTTTGACTACACAGAACGTATATATCAGTCTCTTGGATTTATTCAAAATCAAGGAGTTATGCGTAAATTAAAGCGTTTATACTATCGTGCAAAATTAGAGAAAAACGAATTAAATATTTTAAATGGTATGCTAAGTGCGGTTGAAAAACGAATTGATTTAACAAAAGAGAATAATTGACTAAATTAGTCAGATATGTAAGTATTGCGCAATTAATTTTTAGGGATTCTTTATGAAACTTACATCGAAAGGTCGTTATGCAGTTACAGCCGTTTTAGATATTGCTTTAAATGCAGATGGCGGGCCTGTAAGCCTTGCGGATATTTCTGAACGCCAACATATTTCCTTATCTTATTTAGAGCAACTTTTTGCTAAATTACGTAAAGACGGTTTAGTCAAAAGTGTTCGCGGGCCAGGAGGTGGTTATCAGTTAGGGCTACCAAGTGAACAAATTTCTGTAGGAATGATTATTGCGGCAGTAAATGAAAATATTCACGTAACGAAATGTCTGGGGCGTGAAAATTGTAAAAATGGTGTGGAATGTTTAACTCACGAACTTTGGGAAGATTTAAGTTTACGTATTGAAAGTTTTTTAAATGAGATTACGTTAGCAGAGCTGGTAAATAAGCGTAATGTAAAACGTCAATCTCATCGTGATTTTAGTAATTTATTAGTTAATCAATAAAAAGGATAAGCAGTATATTTTTTAATAAAAAAGTGCGGTTATATTTAGCATAATTTAGGAGTGAAAATGAAATTACCTATTTATTTAGACTACGCAGCGACCTGTCCAGTCGATGAACGTGTTGCGAAAAAAATGATGGCGTTTCTAACCATCGATGGCACATTTGGCAATCCAGCCTCTCGCTCACATAAATTTGGTTGGCAAGCAGAAGAAGCTGTTGATATTGCGCGTAATCAAATCGCTGATCTCATTGGCTCAGATTCTCGTGAAATTGTCTTTACTTCTGGTGCGACAGAATCTGACAACCTCGCAATTAAAGGTGCGGCGCATTTCTATCAAACTAAAGGTAAACACATTATTACCTGTAAAACTGAACATAAAGCAGTGTTAGATACTTGCCGTCAATTAGAAAGAGAAGGTTTTGAAGTCACTTATTTGTCTCCAGAAGCTGATGGTTTAATTGATTTAGAAAAATTCAAAGCTGCGCTTCGTCCAGATACAATTCTAGCTTCAATTATGCACGCTAATAATGAAATTGGTGTGTTACAAGATATTAAAGCTATTGGCGAACTTTGTCGTGCAAATAAAACAATTTTCCATGTGGATGCAACTCAAAGTGTTGGTAAAGTTGAAATTAATTTGGAAGAATTAGCTGTTGATTTAATGTCGATGTCTAGCCATAAACTTTACGGGCCAAAAGGTGTTGGCGCATTGTATGTTCGTCGTAAACCTCGCATACGTTTAGAGGCGATTATTCATGGTGGTGGTCACGAACGTGGCATGCGTTCAGGTACATTACCTGTTCATCAAATCGTAGGAATGGGAGAGGCATATCGAATTGCAAAAGAAGAAATGGCATCAGAAATGCCGCGTTTAAAAGCACTTCGTGATCGTTTATATAATGGCTTAAAAGATATTGAAGAAACTTATGTAAATGGTTCAATGGAACATCGTTTAGATAGCAATTTAAATATTAGTTTTAACTATGTTGAGGGAGAGTCCTTAATGATGGCGTTGCGCGATATTGCTGTCTCTTCTGGTTCTGCTTGTACATCTGCTAGCTTAGAGCCATCTTATGTATTGCGCGCACTTGGCTTAAATGATGAATTGGCGCACAGTTCAATTCGTTTCACATTAGGTCGTTATACTACTGAAGAAGAAATTGATTACACAATTAATTTAATGAAGGGTGCGGTAGAAAAACTTCGTGCATTATCGCCATTATGGGATATGTTTAAAGAAGGTATTGATTTAAATACCATTGAGTGGTCAGCTCACTAATATTTAGTTGCCATTATCTGACAATGGCATTTACTAGAATTGAAAAAAGGAAAGTTAAAATGGCTTATAGCGAAAAAGTAATTGATCATTATGAAAATCCACGTAATGTGGGATCATTGGATAAAAAAGATAGCAATGTTGGTACTGGAATGGTCGGTGCGCCAGCTTGTGGTGATGTTATGCAACTACAAATCAAGGTAGATGATAATGGCATTATTGAAGATGCAAAATTCAAAACTTACGGCTGTGGTTCTGCGATTGCATCTAGTTCATTAATTACTGAGTGGGTAAAAGGTAAATCTTTAGAAGAAGCTGGGGCAATTAAAAATAGCCAAATTGCTGAAGAATTAGAATTGCCGCCAGTGAAAGTGCATTGCTCTATTTTAGCAGAAGATGCAATTAAAGCAGCAATTGCTGATTATAAAGCAAAACAAGGCTAATCATGTGAAAAAGTGCGGTCAATTTTGACCGCATTTTTAGCGGTGTTTGGGGGATAGATGGGTATTACATTAACAGAAAAAGCAGCTCAGCGAGTGAAAGCCTTTTTGGATAATCGTGGTAAAGGTATTGGATTACGTTTAGGTGTGAAAACATCAGGTTGTTCAGGCTTAGCTTATGTACTTGAGTTTGTAGATGTTTTAAATTCCGAAGATCAAGTTTTTGAGCAGCACGGTGTTAATATTATTGTCGATCCAAAAAGTCTCGTTTATCTCAATGGCATTGAGCTGGATTATGTAAAAGAAGGCCTAAATGAAGGCTTTAAATATAATAATCCAAATGTAAAAGAATCTTGTGGTTGTGGCGAAAGTTTCCACGTTTAAGGTAATAATCTGATGTTCAATCCTTTTCAAATTTTTGATTTGCCAGTTGATTTTCAGCTGGATGAAAAAGTACTAAATGCACGTTATTTAAAATTACAAAAGGCCCTACATCCAGATAATTTTGTCTCAAGTAGTGCTTTAGAGCAACGTGTTGCGATGCAAAAATCTACCGAAGTGAATGATGCCTTAAAAACGTTAAAAGACCCAATTTTGCGAGCTGAAGCGATCATTGCTCTTAATACTGGTGAGCAGTTAGATCTTGAACAAAAAAGCACGCAAGATGTGGCGTTTTTAATGCAACAATTACAATGGCGCGAACAATTAGAAGATGTTGAAAGCCAGCAAGATGAAAGAGCATTAAATGTTTTTGCGAAAGAAATTAAACAAGAAACTCAATCATTATTGACCGCACTTTTTGAGAGTTTGAAATCTCAACAATGGGCGAGAGCATCTCAATACTGTGATAAATTACGTTTTACCCATAAACTTTCTGAAGAAATTGAACGTGTGGAAGAACGAATTTTTGAATTAGATTAAATCTGGGGGCAAATGTAATTTGCCCCTACGAGATGTGAATAAATAACACTATGCAAACTCTTGAACAGCTCACTAGTCCAGAACATTCTGCTTGGATAACCCTTTCCCAATGGATTGATAACGCTCGCAATCATTGTGAAGTAATTAAAAAAGATCAATCCAGTGCGGAGCGTGAGCTTTTTACTATGCAAATGCCAACATCCTCGCCAATGGGTGCAGTAATCTATGAAACAGGTGGAATTTTAATTCATTATGGTTGGTTACGTATTTTAGGTTCTGGAAGTTTTAAATTACCGCGTGGCTTGATGGATTGGAATTTCAGTAAATCTTTTAGTGAGTCAGGCGAAAAACCAAAATATTTATTAGTTGCAGATGATGTGATTGGTGGTTATTTTGCGTTAAATGGTGGTTCGTTAGGCAATAATATTGGAAAAATTTATTACTATTCATCAAAAGATCTTACTTGGCATAATTTAAATTTTACTTACACAGAATTTTTAGCTTGGGCATTGAATGGCGATGTAGAGGCCTTTTATCAAGGGCTATTTTGGAAAAATTGGCAAGATGATGTAAAACAATTAGATGGTAACCAAGTTTTTGTATTTACGCCTGATTTAAACCAAGACAGAAAAATAGCAATTGATGAACGTCAAAAACAGGAAGTCAATATTGAAACCCATTACCAAGCAAACTTTGCAGAAAAAAATAAATTTGATTTGGCGTATTCCGTCGCATAACTAGTAGAAAAATAGCATATGGCATTATTACAAATTGCAGAACCAGGACAAGCTGCGGCACCGCATCAACATCGTTTAGCCGTTGGGATTGATTTGGGAACAACCAATTCTTTGGTTGCATCCGTGCGTAGTGGGCAATCCGTGATTCTTAATGATGAACAAGAACGCAGTCTTGTGCCGTCAGTTGTTCATTATGGCGTTGAAGAGAAGAAAGTTGGTTTAGAAGCCTTTGAGCAAGCCTCACTTGATCCAAAAAATACGGTGATTTCAGTAAAACGCTTAATTGGTCGCAGCCTTCCTGATGTTCAGTCTCGTTATTCTAGTTTGCCTTATGAATTTGTGGCGAGTGAAAATGGATTACCTTTAATTATTACGGCACAGGGGCCTAAAAGTCCAATTGAAGTGTCTTCAGATATTTTATCGCGCTTAAATCACATTGCAGAACAACGCCTTGGAGGTGAGCTTTCTGGGGTTGTGATTACAGTTCCAGCTTATTTCGATGATGCTCAACGTCAAAGCACTAAAGATGCTGCGCGTTTAGCTGGGCTAAATGTATTACGTTTATTGAATGAACCTACTGCAGCTGCACTTGCTTATGGATTGGATAGTGGGCAAGAAGGCATTATTGCGGTTTATGATTTAGGCGGTGGCACATTTGATATTTCAATTTTACGTTTATCAAAAGGTATCTTTGAAGTTTTAGCAACGGGGGGAGACACTGCATTAGGTGGAGATGATTTTGATCATTTAATTGCAGATTGGGTAATAGAACAAACTAAGCTAAAACCACAAACAGCAAATCAACAGCGTGAGCTAATAACCCTTGCCAACCAAGCTAAAATTACCTTGACTAATGAAAAAAGTGCGGTTATTTCTTGGCAAGATTTTTCAGTAGAGATTTCGCGGGAACAATTCAATGAATTAATTTATCCGCTTGTAAAACGTTCATTGCTAACTTGTCGTCGGGCATTGAAAGATGCCAATGTGGAATCCGAAGAAGTACAAGCCGTAGTAATGGTTGGTGGTTCAACTCGTGTGCCTTATGTAAGAGAACAAGTTGGCGAGTTTTTTGGTAAAACACCATTAACCTCAATCGATCCTGATAAAGTTGTGGCACTTGGTGCTGCAATTCAAGCAGATATTTTAGTCGGGAATAAAACTGATTCTGATATGTTATTACTTGATGTTGTCCCGCTTTCCTTAGGCATTGAGACGATGGGCGGATTAGTGGAAAAAATTATTCCACGTAATACAACAATTCCTGTGGCTCGTGCGCAAGAGTTTACTACTTTTAAAGATGGGCAAACGGCAATGAGTGTTCATGTGCTACAAGGCGAACGAGAGCTAGTCGATGATTGTCGTTCTTTAGGACGCTTTACTCTACGAGGTATTCCGCCAATGGCGGCGGGGGCAGCCCATATTAGAGTGACTTATCAAGTGGATGCAGATGGTTTATTAAGCGTTACAGCGATGGAAAAATCGACAAAAGTACAGGCTTCAATACAAATTAAACCATCTTATGGATTAACTGATGAAGAAGTAACCGCAATGATTAAATCTTCTTTTGATAATGCACAAGAAGATTTACAAGCACGTGAATTGGCAGAGCAGCGTGTGGAAGCAGATCGTGTTATTGAAAGCGTGATTGTTGCACTACAAGCAGATGGGGCTGAATTGCTTAGCACAGATGAATTTCATCATATTGAAACTGTGTTAAAACAATTAATGGATGTAAAACAAGGTTCAGATCGCGATGCAATTGCGCAAGGAATTAAAGCCTTAGACACTGCTACCCAAGAATTTGCTGCTCGCCGAATGAATGCATCAATTAATAAAGCTTTGACAGGTAAAAATCTGTCAGACATTGAAAATCCGTAAAACTGCAGTCAGATATTAAATAATTTTGAGGAAAGTATTATGCCAAAAGTGATTTTTTTACCTAATGAAGATTTTTGTCCTGAAGGTATGGTCGTTGATGCTGCAACAGGAGATAACTTATTAGAAGTTGCTCACAATGCGGGAGTAGAAATTCATCACGCTTGTGATGGTTCTTGTGCTTGTACAACTTGCCACGTGATTGTTCGTGAGGGGTTTGATTCTTTAAATGAAACGAGTGATCAAGAAGAAGATATGCTAGATAAGGCTTGGGGATTAGAAATGGATAGCCGTTTATCTTGTCAATGCGTCGTGGGAAATGAAGATCTTGTGGTAGAAATTCCAAAATATAACCTTAATCACGCAAATGAGGCGGCTCACTAATGAAATGGACAGACGCCCAATTAATTGCAGAAGAACTTTACGATCGTAATCCAGATTTAGATCCAAAAACAGTTCGTTTTACTGATTTACATAAATGGATTTGTGAACTTGAAGATTTTGATGACGATCCGAATAAATCAAATGAATCAATTCTTGAGGCTATTTTATTAAAATGGCTGGATGAATTTGAATAATCAGAAATTTGATTGAAAAAATACCCGCACTTTGATGCGGGTATTATTTTTTAAAGGTTGTTTAATTTCATTTTTGCCATTTGTTGTTCTAATTGGCTACCACTTTGTTGTGCTTGCTCAAAGCTGTTTTTCGCCGCAACTTTATCTCCTTTTGCAACTTGGATATCGCCCGTTAAAATCGCTTTGCGAGCATTAAAACTTTCGCCTTTCACTTGGTTTAAGGTGGTTAAAGCATTGTCTAATTGACCCAATTGAAATTGTACTGCACTGAGACGTAATGCAACAATAGATGTTAATACTTCATCTTGAGATTGGGTTAATGCTTGGTTTAAATTTGCTTCTGCTGCTGAAAAATCTTGTTTTTGAGTGGCTTTTTTCGCTTCATCTAACAAAGCAAATACAGCGTATGCAGTTTTGCTATTCGCTTGCACAAATTGTTCTATATTTGCTTTTTTAGCCTGTTCGTCTTGTTGCACAGAATTAATTAAAGTATCGTATTGTGCAGAAGCTTGAGCGATTTGTTCTGCTTGGTGCGATTGCCAATAACGCCATCCAAACATACCACCCACACCTAAGATAAAAGCGACAATAATTGTTTTGCCATTCTCTTTCCACCAGTCTTTTAACTGGTTAATCTCTTGTTCTTCTTCAATGGAATAAGCCATGTTTTTCCCCTTTTAAATTAAAATTGAGTTTGAAGATAGTCGATTATATTCACTAAATCTAAGGTTTGCTGATCTGTGCCACCTTGTAAGTGTTTAACAACGACTTGTTTATTTTGTACTTCGCTTTCGCCGATAACTAATGCCAATGTTGCACCAGATTTATCTGCACGTTTAAATTGTTTTTTAAAATTACCGCCAGAGCAGTGCAACATGGTATTTAAGTGCGGTAATTCCGAGCGTACTTTTTCCGCTAATTCAAAAGCGACTAATGTTGCGCCTTCGCCTTGATAAACAACATAAATATCCACCGCACTTTTCGCAGGAACATTTGGATTAACTTCTTGTACCAACAAGACTAAACGCTCTAATCCCATCGCAAATCCGATACTTGGCGTTGCGTGTCCGCCAAGTTGTTCCACTAAACCGTCATAACGACCGCCACCACACACGGTACCTTGTGCACCAAGAGCGGAGGTTACCCATTCAAATACAGTTTTGTTGTAATAATCTAAACCACGAACGAGTTTAGGATTAATTTCATATTGAATACCAACAGCATCTAATAATGAACATAATTGTTCAAAATGCGCACGGCTTTCATCATCTAAATAATCAAGTAATTTAGGCGCGTTATCTAATACTTTTTGTAATTCTGGATTTTTTGTATCCAAAATACGAAGCGGATTTCTTACTAAACGCTCTTTTTCTTCATCGCTCATTAAATCTTGATGGTTTTCTAAGAATCCAACTAAAGCTGAACGATAATTTGCTCGAGCTTCTAAAGAACCAATTGAGTTAAGTTGAAGTGTAACATGTTGATCGATACCTAACGCTTTCCATAAACGATAGGTAAGCATGATTAATTCGGCATCGATTTCTGGATTCGCAATACCGAATACCTCAACACCTACTTGATGGAATTGACGGTAACGCCCTTTTTGTGGACGTTCGTGACGGAACATTGGCCCGATATACCATAAGCGTTGTTCATTATTATAGATCCAACCGTGTTCAATGGCTGCTCGCACACAACCTGCTGTGCCTTCAGGGCGTAAGGTTAATTGTTCATCGTTATCCCAAAAGGTGTACATTTCTTTTGAGACAACATCAGTTACTTCGCCGATTGCACGCGCAAACAATGGCGTACTTTCTACAATTGGCATACGCACTTCCGAATAGCCATAACTATTTAATACATTGCGTACTTGTGCTTCAATCCATTGCCATAATGGAGATTCTGTTGGGGCGCAATCGTTCATACCACGAATTGCTTGAATTGTTTTTGCCACGCGCTTTCCTTAAATAATTCTGTTTTTTGGATCTTGTCGTGCGACTTTCGCACGAATTTTTGCTTCTAATTGGTTCACTATATCTTCGTTATCAAAACGCTCTTTTTGGCGTTCGCCGTCAAGATAATAACCGCTTTTTTTGTTACCGCCCGTTACGCCGAGATCGGAGATGAGTGCCTCGCCAGGACCATTCACTACACAACCGATAATAGATACATCCATTGGTGTAATAATATCTTCAAGGCGTTGTTCTAGCGCATTTACTGTACCGATTACATCAAATTCTTGGCGAGAACAGGTTGGGCAAGCAATAAAGTTAATTCCTCTTGAACGAATCCGTAAAGATTTCAAAATATCAAAACCGACTTTGATTTCCTCTATGGGATTTGCCGCCAAAGAGATGCGCAGTGTATCACCAATGCCCTCAGCTAATAACATTCCTAAACCCACCGCAGATTTTACTGCGCCAGCGCGTGCGCCACCTGCTTCTGTAATGCCTAAATGTAAAGGCTGTTTAATTGCTTTAGCCAGTAAACGATAAGATTCAACCGCTAAGAATACATCGGAGGCTTTTACGCTCACTTTAAACTGATCGAAGTTAAGACGATCTAGAATTTCTACATGACGCAATGCGGATTCTAACAAGGCTTCTGGCGTTGGTTCGCCATATTTTTCTTGCAAATCTTTTTCTAAAGAGCCTGCATTTACACCAATACGAATCGGAATATTTTTGTCTTGCGCACAATCAACAACGGCACGGACGCGATCTTCACGACCAATGTTGCCAGGATTGATACGTAAACAATCCACTCCATATTCTGCGACTTTTAACGCAATACGATAGTCAAAATGAATATCTGCTACGAGCGGGACATTCACTTGTTGTTTAATTTGTTTAAATGCTTCCGCAGCATCCATTGTTGGAACAGATACACGAACAATATCTGCACCAACACGTTCTAATGATTTAATTTGAGCAACTGTCGCTTCCACATCAGTGGTGCGAGTATTTGTCATTGATTGCACGGCAATCGGTGCATCCCCACCAATTGGTACATTTCCCACATAAATTTTTGTCGATTCACGACGCTTAATAGTTGGCTGAAAAGCTGACATTATTTTTCCTAAGGTTGTGAAAGCTTGAATTTTGCTACGCGACCATCCACTTTGAGAGGATAATTCTCGCCTTTGTAAGTGATACGCACATTGCTTGGTGCGCCTACAATTAATGAAAATTCATTGCCATTAAAGGTTAATATTTCGCCTTGTTTATATTCTTTTTGTGCTAATACGTGGCGAGCGTTATCTTTTACACTAATCCAACTGCTATTTGCTAGTATTTCAATCACTAAATCGCCTTTTGCTATAGGTAACGTTGGAGAAATACTTGGATTTTCGACCGCACTTTGAATGTCTGAAACTGATTTTTCATCGTTTTTGGGTTGTGAAACGCTATTTTCTTGTGCTATTTCTGGTAACAGATTATTTGTTATTTCTACTGGTTGTGAGACTGGTGCTGCTGTTTCTGGTGCAGATTTATTAGTTTCTTCTGTTGTCACAAGAGCGGTGGTGGGCTGATTGTTTTCGGTAGAGGCAACATAGCTTTGCACTAAATCATCGCGTTCTTGAGTATTTTGTTGATAACTTTGCCACCACCAAAGCCCAGTCATACCAATTACCATCACGAATACTATTGCGGTTAAACGCCCGATCCAACGATTGTGAGAGGAATATTGATTAACGGCACGGGTTGAACGTGCATTTTTCCCTAAATCATTTTTTTCTGTTTCAGCAAAAACAATATTTTCCCACACAGAATCTGGCAAACGTAAGAACTTTGCATAGCTACGCACATAACCTTTTACAAAGATTGCAGGGGTAGATTTTTGAATAAATTCATTATTTTCAAGTTGCTCTAATATAGAAGGGCGTAGCGTGATTTCTTTAGCGACATCTTCAAGAGAAAGATTTAAGGCTTCGCGTGTTTGACGAAAAATCTCACCAGGGGAAAGCACTTGCTCAGTAGTTGGATTCATAAATTTAATCAAATAATTAGGCGGTAAATGGAGGCTAAATTTTAAAGTCCAATACTTGATTTGGCAATGCTTTATTTTAGGCTATTGAATTTTTCTGCACGTTTTCCATCGATTTGACGTAATTTTTCTAAAGTTTGCTGATAAATATCCATTTTTTGCGCGGAATAAGCACAAAGCACAATATTTTCAAATGTATCTGCTTGATGATAATAATTCGGCGAATTAAGTGCTAATTCAAATTGTTGCTGAGCTTGTTCAAATTTCTTTTGACTACATAGAAACGTACCAAAATTATTATGCACATCGCCTTGTTTATGATTAAGGTTTACGGCTATTTCATACTCACGAAAGGCATTTTCTATTTGCCCTTGTTGTTGATAATAATGTGCAAGTGTTGAATGCACGAGATAGTAATTTTTATCGTGTTGAAGTGCTTTGTCTAAATTGATTTTAGCCAGTTGAGGATTATTTTGCTGAAGATAGCTCAAAGCGAGTTCCACACGCGCTTTAGCGGCAGCTTGATGATTTAAGCTAGATGCAGATTGTGAAACGCAAGCAGAAAAAATAAAAGGGAAAATAACCGCACTTAGTTGTTTACTTATTGTTTTCATTTTTTCTCCTTTTTACAGGGCAGGAAGAAATATTTAATATGCTTTAATTTGTATGAAAACATAGGGCATGTGAACTTGATTAATTCACATACCTAGAATATTAATTAACTTCTGTCACCCCAATATTTTGTCCAAATTGGCGTTTCATTGCCGTACGTTTAGTACGATCGATAACATCTCCCGCTAATTGCCCACAGGCTGCGTCAATATCATCTCCACGGGTTTTACGGATAATCACGGTAAAATCATATTCCATTAAGGTTTTTTGGAAGCGATCGATGCGCGTATTCGAGCTTTTTGCATAAGGTGCTTCTGGGAACGGATTCCACGGAATTAAATTAATTTTACAAGGCGTATTTTTTAATACGTCTGCAAGTTGATGAGCGTGTTCTACGCCATCATTTACATGATCGAGCATCACATATTCAATCGTCACTTTGCCGTGATTTGCATTTGATACTGTCAAATAACGATTTACCGAGTCAATCAACATTTTGATATTGTATTTTTTGTTGATTGGCACAATTTCATCACGTAATTCATCGTTTGGGGCATGTAATGAAATAGCCAAAGCCACATCGATCATTTTGCTCAAATTATCTAATGCTGGCACAACACCAGAAGTCGATAAGGTTACACGACGTTTTGATAAACCGTAGGCAAAATCATCTAACATAATTTCCATTGCAGGAACAACATTAGCAACATTCAATAAGGGTTCGCCCATTCCCATCATTACCACATTTGTAATGGGTCTAACGCCAGTTACGCCAAAGTTGCCAATAATTTTAGAGGCTCGCCATACTTGACCGATAATTTCTGAAACCGTTAAATTGCGGTTAAAGCCTTGTTGTGCGGTTGAACAGAAGGTACAAGCTAAGGCACAGCCAACTTGGGAAGATACACAAAGCGTCGCACGATCTGCTTCGGGAATATACACAGTTTCAACTTGTTGTTCCCCCACTTGCATTGCCCATTTTATCGTGCCATCGGCTGAACGCTGCTCAACGGCAACTTCTGGGGCTTTAATTTCTGCAACCGCCTTAAGTTTTTCACGTAATTTTTTATTAATGTTTGTCATATTGTCGAAATTATCTTCGCCAAAATGATAAATCCATTTAACTAACTGATCTGCTCGGAATGGTTTTTCGCCGAGTTCTTTAAAAAATTCGCGCATTTGTTGGCGCGTTAAATCCATTAGATTAATTTTTTTAGCGGGTGCATCTGATTGCACAGACAATAATTCTGACATTTTAGCCTCGTTATTACACATTGTGGCGATAGCATTGTGCAGGTGTTTTTATCAAAAACTCACAACGAAAAATTCGCAATTAAAAAATGAACGGCGATTGTACAGATTTGTCACCGCATAATCTAGCGGAATTGAAAAACGATAGAAAATCTTACCGCACTTTTTTGCGATCTAGATCGCAAATATTTTCAATTACAGAGGAAAAAGTGCGGTAAAATATCAGTCTATTTTTTAAGGTGACCAATAATGTTTAAAAAAGCTTTATTTATTTTATCTTTGTGTCCTTCTTTTGTGCTGGCACAGTCTTATGTTGTGTATGATTTTACCCATAATCGAGTGTTGGAAAGCCACGCGTCTGATAGTATTCAGCCTATTGCCTCTGTAACAAAATTAATGACGGCTAATGTATTTTTAGAGAATAATAAAAATCCTAATTGTCGAATCGCAATCACAAAAGAGGATACGGATCGAATTAAAGGCACTGGAACAAAATTACCTAAAAATATTCCTATTTCTTGTAACGAATTATTGAAAGCAATGCTTGTCCATTCTGATAACTATGCCGCCCACGCACTTTCTCGTGCAGCGGGAATAAGTCGTCGCCAATTTATTAAGAAAATGAACGAAAAAGCCCATCAACTTGGTATGTATTCTACTCGTTTTCACGATAGTTCAGGATTATCTAGCTATAATATTTCCAGCCCAATGGATTTAGTTAAGCTCGCCAAATATTCATTAAATAAATCGGACATTAAACGTTTATCTAATCTTAGTGCAACTTATATCCAAGCAGGGAAACACAAACTTTATATTAAAAATACCAATAAGTTAGTGCGTGATGAAATTTTTGATGCGGCAGTGAATAAAACAGGCTACATTCAAGAATCTGGTTATAATCTCGTTTTCATTAATAAACACCGATGCAAAAATGCAACTATTGGCGTAATTAGTTTAAATAACACTTCCTCTGCGTATCGTTCTAGTTTTACTAAAAGCAAATTAGAAAAATTCGGCTGCACGGCATTAAATGGAAGAACAATTCGTGATGTAGCAGGAGAAGCCCAATATGAAGATGGCTATGATGAAGTGGGATTTAATACGCTAATTCAGAAATTATCAAAATAATGTTCATAAACATAAAAATGCGAGATAACAGTTTGTTTTATCTCGCGTTTTTTAGCTGATGAGCAGGCTGTTCAATAGTGACTTTTTCTTGGTCAGTTGTTTTGGTTTGTTCTGTCATTTTAGGTTTATCATCACAAGCAGCCAAGACTATTGCTGAACTTAATACTAACCAAAATGTTTTGTTCTTTTTTCATAAATTCAATACATTTTGTACGAAATAATTATAAATAAATCTATTATTTTGATAATCATTCCCATTCCAAAACAATATAAAAAGTAGTACTATTATCTCCGATGAATAATTGTTGAGCTATTGAACAATTATTCAGGCATTCAATCTATCTTTTTTTAAATAAGGACATCTTATGCGAAATTCATTCAAAATTATGACCGCACTTGCACTTGGTTTATTTGCAATGCAAGCTAACGCAAAATTTAAAGTAGTTACCACCTTCACCGTGATTCAAGATATTGCGCAAAATGTGGCAGGCAATGCGGCAACGGTGGAATCTCTTACTAAACCTGGCGCAGAAATTCACGAATATGAACCAACGCCAAAAGACATTGTAAAAGCGCAATCTGCTGATTTAATTTTATGGAATGGCTTAAATTTGGAACGTTGGTTTGAGCGTTTCTTCCAAAATGTTAAAGATAAACCTGCTGTGGTAGTAACAGAAGGTATTCAACCATTATCTATTTATGAAGGCCCATATAAAGATGCGCCTAATCCACATGCGTGGATGTCGCCATCTAATGCTTTAATTTATATTGAAAATATTAAAAATGCGTTAGTGAAATACGATCCACAAAATGCAGCTGTATATGAAAAAAATGCCGCTGACTATGCTCAAAAAATTAAACAACTTGATGAACCGCTTCGTGCAAAATTAGCACAAATTCCAGAAGAGCAACGCTGGCTTGTAACAAGTGAGGGGGCTTTCAGTTATTTGGCGAAAGATTACAACTTAAAAGAAGGTTATTTATGGCCAATCAATGCTGAACAACAAGGCTCACCACAACAAGTGCGTAAAGTGATTGATTTAGTTCGTAAAAACAATATTCCAGTTGTGTTTAGTGAAAGTACAATTTCAGCGAAACCTGCACAACAAGTAGCGAAAGAAAGTGGCGCAAAATACGGTGGCGTATTGTATGTTGATTCACTTTCTGCGAAAGAAGGTCCAGTGCCAACTTATATTGATTTGCTTAACGTCACTGTATCAACCATTGTTAAAGGATTCGGAAAATAATGGACTCTTTCTCGACATCAATTTGGGTTAATGATGTAACTGTTCGTTACAACAATGGTCATACTGCTATTCACAATATGACGTTCTCACTCAATAGTGGAACTATTTGTGCGTTAGTTGGCGTGAATGGAAGTGGCAAGTCCACATTATTTAAAAGCATAATGGGACTTGTAAAGCCACAACAAGGCGAAATTAAACTTTGTGATTTGCCAATTTCCCAAGCACTGAAACGTAATTTGGTTGCTTATGTACAACAATCAGAAGAAGTGGACTGGCAATTTCCTGTGTCAGTGTATGATGTCGTGATGATGGGACGTTATGGGTATATGAATTTTCTTCGTATCCCCAAAGCGATTGATAAACAAAAAGTTCAAGAGGCGATGCAGCGAGTGAATATTGAGCATCTTGCGCATCGTCAAATTGGTGAGTTATCTGGCGGGCAGAAAAAACGCGTGTTTTTAGCCCGCGCTTTAGCACAACAAAGCCCAATTATTTTATTGGATGAACCTTTCACTGGCGTTGATGTGAAAACTGAAAATGCCATTGTTGATCTTCTTCAACAGCTTCGAGAAGAAGGTCATCTTATTCTTGTTTCAACCCATAACTTAGGTTCTGTTCCTGATTTTTGTGATCAAGTGGTAATGATTAATCGCACGGTCATCGCCGCAGGAAAAACAGAAGACACCTTTAACCAACATAATTTGGAAATTGTATTTGGTGGGGTGTTACGTCATATTAAATTATTGGGCGAAAATTTACATAATGATGAAGATAAACGTTCTGTTACTGTCTTAACAGATGATGAAAAAGCCGTTGTATTCTATGGCGAAACTAAGCAAGATCCACCTGCGCCAACAACACAAAATTGTCATTTTGAAGATTACCCTTATAAAAGTGCGGTTAAAAATAAGAGGGATTAGGTAATGTTAGATTTATTGCTCGAACCTTTTTCCTATGATTATATGCTCAAGGCGATGATCTTGAGTACCGCAGTTGGTGGGATTTGTGCGTTTTTGTCTTCATATTTAATGCTCAAAGGTTGGTCTCTAATTGGCGATGCACTTTCCCATTCAGTCGTACCTGGTGTTGCAATTGCCTATGCTTTTGCCTTGCCTTACGCACTTGGCGCATTTTTTGCCGGAATTTTAGCCGCACTTTCCATTCTTTGGATTAAATCCATTTCTAAACTGAAAGAAGATGCCGTTATCGGATTTATTTTCAGTACTTTTTTTGCATTAGGTCTGTTAATCATTTCTTTAAATCCAACAGCAGTAAATGTGCAAAATATCATTTTAGGTAATATTTTAGGCATTGCCGATGAAGATATTTACCAAGTCGCAATTATTATCGGTGTTTGTTTAGTATTACTTTTATTATTTTGGAAGGATTTACTGCTGATTTTTTTCGATGAAACTCAAGCGATTACAGTCGGTCTTTCCCCATTATTTTATAAAATCTTATTTTTCACATTATTAAGTGCTTGTGTGGTAGCTGCCTTGCAAACTGTAGGCGCGATTTTAGTCATTGCGATGGTCATTACCCCAGGTGCGACAGCATATTTACTAACGGATAAATTCAAAACCTTGTCAATCATCGCTATTATTTTAGGGGCGGTGACAAGTTTTGTTGGAGTCTATATTAGCTATTATTTAGATGGTGCCACAGGCGGTGTGATTGTGACATTGCAAACATTATTATTCTTGGTTGCCTTCTTGTTTTCACCAAAATATGGCTTACTCACTCGTAATAAAAAGGCGGTAGAAAATGTTTGATTGGATTTTAGAACCGCTACAATTTGAGTTTATGCAAAATGCCTTATTGACCGCATTGATTGTTTCAATTATTTGTGCGTTGCTTTCTTGTTATTTAGTCTTGAAAGGTTGGTCATTAATGGGTGATGCGATTTCTCACGCTGTATTACCTGGTATTGTACTCGCTTATTTGGCAGGAATTCCTTTAGCGATTGGCGCATTTTTTTCAGGCATTTTTTGCTCGCTTGGTGTGGGATATTTAAAAGAAAATAGTCGTATAAAAGAAGATACCGCAATGGGCATTGTATTTTCTGGAATGTTTGCTATTGGTTTGGTTATGTTTACCAAAATTCAAACAGAACAGCATTTAAGCCATATTTTGTTTGGTAATGTGTTGGGTGTAAGTCATCAAGAGCTGATTCAAAGTGCGGTCATTTCTGCGATAATTTTTTGTCTGATTGTCTTTAAACGTAAAGACTTTTTGCTTTATTGTTTTGACCCAAACCACGCCCGTGTTGCAGGGCTTTCTCCTAAAATTTTACATTATGGTTTGTTAATACTGCTTGCTTTAACTATTGTAAGTACGATGCAAGTGGTCGGCGTTATTTTGGTGGTGGCAATGTTAATTGCACCAGGAATTACTGCACTTACGCTAACAAAATCTTTTGATAAAATGTTATGGATTGCTATTATAAGTTCCATTACATCAAGCCTAATTGGCGTAATCTTGAGCTATCATTTTGATGCCTCAACAGGTGCTTGTATTATTCTTCTGCAAGCCGCATTTTTTGTTATAGCATTAGCTTATAGCAAGATTAGAATAAGATAATTTTTCTACCCCTTTTTTCTCAAAGAGAAGGTAGAAAATCGCAATAAATTTATCCGTTGGGAGATAAATAAAGTCATTCGTCTAATCGCCAATCTAAGCCTAAGCCAAATCCAACCCCATTTGCCAAAACGCAATTTCCATTCTAGTTGCAGTGGTGAAAATCTGTTGAATCTCAGCAAGCTGGCTTGGGTTTAGTGGGTTGCAAAGTGCGGTAAGAAAATCAACGGTTTCTTGGGCGGCTTGTTGAAATTCCTCACTCGCATAGGTATCAATCCACGTTTGATAAGGATTGTTCGGTAAGCGAGGATAATGCTGAGTAATGTAACGAGCAACTTGAGCGTAACCCAAAGCACAAGGGGTTACAGCTGCATAAAGCTCAGCCAAACTGCCCGTCATGCCACAATCAAGCAAATAGCGAGTATAAGCAATGCAAGCGGCACTTTCTTGAGTAGCAAAAATCTCTTGCTCACTAATTCCCCACTCACGGCAATAATTTAAATGTAGTTGAATTTCTTGGCAAAGAATCTCTAAGGTTTTACGAGGTGTTTCCATTTCAGCGAAATTTTTTGCCTTGAATACACCTAAGGCAAAGGCTCGGCTGTAATGAAAAAGATAGAGATAATCCTGCTTTAAATAATGCTGAAAACAAGCTTTGGGTAGCGTACCTTTTGCGAGCTGTTGCACAAATTCGTGTTCAATATATTGTTGCCAATAAGGCTGAGCTTGTTGAATGAGTTGTTCAATCATCTTTTTTCCTTATTCAATTTCTACCGCATATTCTTTCAACGCTAAGGCTTTTGGAATTAAGCCTTTTTGTTGCATAAATTCTGCCATTTGTTGATAACGTTTAGCGTCTAATTGGCGAGGTTTATTGGCTAACAAGGGGAGCGTGTCTTTCCACGCCAGTTGGTTTAATGGCGTGTTAAGTTCGTTTGGTTTATAGCTGACAAAGGCTTGCCACGCTTCATTGGGGTGAGCTTGTAGATAGCTTGTGGCTTGTTCAAGTGCGGTCAAAAATGCAGATGTTTTTTTATCTGTTACGCCGTTTTTATTAGCAACTAAAATCAACTCATCATAAGCTGGCACACCATATTGTTCAGGGAAGAATGCGATACCTTCTTGCTTTTCTAAAGCAAGCTGATTGAGTTCAAAATTACGAAATGCACCAATCACAGCATCCACTTGTCCAGTTAAAAGGGAGGGCGAAAGCGACCAATTTACATTCACTAATTCCACATCTTTATTGCTTAAACCAATAGAATGAAGCATTGTATCAAGTAATCCATCTTCAAAACCGCTGACAGAATACCCCACTTTTTTACCTTTTAAATCAGCAAGGCTTTTCAAATTGCTCTTTTTTAATACCACTACGCTATTTAATGGATTTGAAATCAGTGAACCCACTCGCACTAAAGGCAAGCCTTCTGCCACTTGTTGATAAAGCTGAGGCTGATAACTCACGGCTAAATCAACTTTTTCTGCCGCAGCTAATTTCGGCGGTAATGCAGGATCAGCAGGTTCGATAATTTCAACCTCCAAGTTATTTTTTTCAAAAAAGCCTTTTTGTTGAGCCACAATGATGGCTGCATGATCGGGGTTTACATACCAATCTAGCATTACGCTGATTTTCTCTTTTGCAAAGCTAGGAAGCGTGAGCATTAGCCCTATTACAAAGCTGAAATAACGGATGATTATCTTCATTTTTTCTCCTTTAATGAAAAGTTAAACAGACCAAATAAAACGGTGTAATAGCCAATCAATGCTGAAATATAAACAGAGTGAAATTGACACTAAAATCAGTAAGGCGGCAAACATTAAATCGACTTGCATTCGGGCATTGGCGTGAATCATCAAATACCCCAAGCCTTCAGATGAACCGACCCATTCACCTACCACCGCACCAATCGGGGCGACCGAAACGGCAATTCGCAAGCCCGAAGCAAAAGCAGGCAAAGCCGCAGGTAATCGCACTTTAAGCAATAAACGCAAGGGGGAAATGTTAAAGGTTTTCGCCAAATCGAGCCACGCTTGTGGGGTGTTGCGTAGTCCATCATAACAAGCTGCCGTGACGGGGAAGTAGATAATCAGCGCCGACATCACAATTTTGGATGCCATTCCATAGCCAAACCACAACACCAACAACGGCGCAATAGCAAACACGGGAATCGCTTGCGAAATGACCAAAATCGGCAATAAGACGGCAGAAATTTGACGAGAAAATGAGAGCAACAACGCCGAAATCAACCCAAATAGAAAGCCTAACAACAGCCCTAAGCAAATTTCTAACAACGTGACTTGCGTATGCTGCCAAAGCAGTTCAGCGTGTGTGAATAACTGCTGCCCTACAGCTTGCGGTGAGGGAAAAATGTAGTGTGGGAAGCTGCCCAAGGTTGCGACCATTTGCCAGATCATCAACAACACGCCAACAATTAAAAGCGGTTTAAGTAGGCGAATTTTCATTGTTCGCCCCCTAATTCCTGCAATAATTGTTGCTGCAACGCCCATAAATTGGCTTGATGCAACTCACGAGGGGCGTTACCTTCGGGCAGAATCACCGCCGATAATGCTGTTTGATGAGATTCAGGCGAACGCAACACAAAAATACGCTGACTTAGCCGTAATGCCTCTTGCGGATCGTGGGTCACGAGCAGCACTGATTTATCTTCTAGCAGTTCAAAGGCTAAATCTTGAAGTTGATGGCGACTGATGGCATCAAGAGCGGAAAAAGGCTCATCAAGCAAAATCAAATCCGCCTCTTGCATTAAGGTGCGTGCCAAGGCAACCCGCTGTTTTTGCCCGCCCGAAAGCTGCGAACAAGGCTTGTGCCAATGTGCTGCCATTCCCACTTTTTCAAGCAACATTTTAGCTTTTTCAGTGGTTTTTGCAGATTTTCGCCCAAATAAGACCGCTTGCAACTGCACGTTATCGACAATTGACAACCACGGATAAAGGGTCTCTTTTTGAGGCAACCACGCAATACGAATTTTCGGTTCAAATAGGATTTTCCCCTGCACCACACCTTGCGTTTCAATGCCTGCCAGTAGTCGCAAAAGTGTCGATTTTCCCACGCCTGAACTGCCCAATAAGCTCACCCATTCGTTCGGCAACAGGGTTAAATTAAGATGCTCAAATAACGTTTGCCCATTAAAGGCAAGACTCAAATCTTGAATACGCACCATTGCTCGCCTCAATGATTAAAGGGAATGCGTAATAAAAAAGAAAGGATAAGAAATGGAATGAAAAGAAAATGGATTTTTTGGCATATTAGTTTCCTACGTCAGTGCTAACTGTTTCAGGTTCACGGGTATCATCTCAGCCTTTCGGCACCCCGACTAAAAATTGTTGGTAAGTCTACGCTTGTTTGGTAGAAAAAACAAGCGATTAGGTTTCTATCCGAATGGAACAAGAAAAGCATTTTTAAATTTTTCTTGCTAAGATACAACGGAGATAGTACAACTGATATTAGATAATAATTTTAGGAAGGTATAATCAACGTTTAGTAAAAAGTTCTATAAATCTATATAATGTTTATTATTTTTTAGGGATAACTTCTATTTTATTCAATGAACGGTACAATATGTCAATCAATCAATCAATCAATCAATCAATCAATCAATCAATCAATCAATCAATCAAAGTCTGTCATTATTGCAGGTAATGGAACAAGTTTAAAATCAATTGACTATAGTTTATTACCTAAAGATTATGATGTTTTCCGTTGCAATCAATTTTATTTTGAGGATCATTATTTTCTTGGTAAGAAAATAAAAAAGGTATTTTTTAATTGTTCTGTAATTTTTGAACAATACTATACGTTTATGCAATTAATTAAAAATAATGAATATAAATATGAATATGCTGATATTATCTTAGCATCTTTTCTGAATTTAGGGGATTCAACATTAAAGAAAATCCAGCATTTAGAAAAATTACTGCCACAAATTGATCTTGGTCATTGCTATTTGAAAAAACTACGAGCTTTTAATGCTCATTTACAATATCACGAATTATATGAGAATAAGAGGATTACATCAGGCGTTTATATGTGTGCAGTGGCGACTGCAATGGGTTATAAAGATCTTTATTTAACAGGTATTGATTTTTATCAAGAAAAAGGGAATCCTTACGCATTTCATCATCAAAAAGAAAATATTATTAAATTATTACCTTCTTTTTCACAAAATAAAAGTCAAAGCGATATCCATTCTATGGAATATGATTTAAATGCACTTTATTTTTTACAAAAACATTATGGAGTAAATATTTATTGCATTTCGCCAGAAAGTCCTCTATGTAATTATTTTCCTTTATCACCACTGAATAACCCAATTGCTTTTATTCCAGAAGAAAAGAAAAATTACACACAAGATATTTTAATTCCGCCGAAGTTTGTATATAAAAAAATTGGTATATATTCCAAACCAAGAATTTACCAAAATCTGATTTTTCGGTTGTTCTGGGATATATTACGTTTACCTAATGATATAAAACACGCCTTAAAATCAAGAAAATGGGATTAGATAACCTTATATCACACAACTAATGGACATAGCCCTAAATATGAGAGGTTATCTCACTCGCTACAACAATACTTTTTAGCAACAGGTTTTTTATTTTATTGAAAATCACCATTCTTACCACACAAAATAGTGATATAATTTTTTAGTCTCAATAATTAACAAGGAAATCATTATGGCCATTTTAGTGACAGGTGGCGCCGGTTATATCGGTTCTCACACAGTTGTAGAATTATTAAATGCTGGCAAAGAGGTGGTGGTATTAGATAATCTTTGCAATTCATCGCCAAAATCCCTTGAGCGTGTAAAACAAATTACAGGCAAAGAAGCAAAGTTTTATGAAGGCGATATTTTAGATCGTGCTTTGTTACAAAAAATTTTTGCAGAAAATGAGATTAACTCGGTTATTCACTTTGCAGGGTTAAAAGCCGTAGGGGAAAGTGTTCAAAAGCCGACAGAATATTACATGAACAATGTCGCTGGCACCCTTGTATTAATTCAAGAAATGAAAAAAGCGGGTGTTTGGAACTTTGTATTTAGCTCATCTGCAACGGTTTACGGCGATCCAAAAATTATTCCAATTACAGAGGATTGTGAGGTCGGCGGTACAACCAATCCTTATGGTACATCTAAATATATGGTTGAGCAGATTTTATGCGATACAGCAAAAGCGGAACCAAAATTTAGCATGACTATCTTGCGTTATTTTAATCCAGTTGGGGCGCATGAAAGTGGCTTGATTGGTGAAGATCCAAATGGTATTCCAAATAATTTATTACCTTATATTAGCCAAGTTGCTATCGGTAAATTAGCACAACTTTCTGTATTTGGTAGTGATTACGACACTCATGATGGAACAGGTGTGCGTGATTATATTCATGTAGTGGATTTAGCTGTGGGGCATTTAAAAGCGCTTCAACGTCATGAAAATGACGCTGGCTTACATATTTATAACCTTGGTACGGGCCATGGTTATTCCGTATTAGATATGGTAAAAGCCTTTGAAAAAGCCAACAATATTACAATTGCATATAAACTTGTAGAACGCCGCGCTGGCGATATTGCTACTTGCTATTCTGATCCTAGTTTAGCTGCAAAAGAGCTTGGTTGGGTGGCAGAACGTGGTCTTGAAAAAATGATGCAAGACACGTGGAACTGGCAGAAAAATAATCCAAAAGGGTATAGAGATTAATATTCTCTAATATTTGTTTTTCTTTTTTAGGAAGAAGAATGCTAAACATTAGGGGAATGATTAAAAATCCCCTAATTTTTACAAAAATCCTTTAATTGAAAGGCGAAATTTCTAAAATACAACTAAAATTAACCGCACTTTATGTCAAATTCCCTTTCTTCTCAAATTTTTACGCGCAAGATGTTAATTTGCGCCTTCACAGGTTTTAATTCTGGTTTGCCATTATTTGTATTGTCGCAAATGTTGCCTGTTTGGCTGACAGATAAACATCTTTCAATTGAGCTTATTGGTGCAGTAACGGGTGTGATGTTGCCTTATGGATTGAAATTTTTGTGGGCACCATTATTAGATCGTTATTTCCCGAGTTTTTTAGGGCGTCGTCGTAGCTGGATGTTGCTTTCACAAGTGGCATTATTGATTTTACTTTACATCATTAGCCTGTTTGATCCGCTCACACAACTGGGTACAGTAGCAAATATTGCGTTGCTTATCGCCTTTTTTTCAGCTACACAAGATATCGTGTTGGATGCGTATCGTCGTGAAATTTTGAGTGATCATGAATTAGGTTTAGGAAACACTATTCATATTAATGCTTATCGAATTGCGGGATTAATTCCAGGGGGATTATCGCTATATTTGGCGGCGATTTATCCTTGGGAAACCGTCTTTTTATGGACCGCACTTTGTATGTTAGCAGGCATCTTCATGACATTATTTTTAGCAAAAGAGCCGAAAATCAACGTGCAGCAAACTAATCAGCCGTTCTATCAAGCATTTTGGATTCCATTACAAGAATTTTTCCAGCGTAAGGGCGTCATTCAGGCTATCGGTTTTTTACTATTTTTGTTTTTGTATAAGTTCGGGGATTCTTTTGCCACAACGTTACAAACCAAATTTATTTATGACATGGGATTTAGCAAAGAGGATATTGCTATTGTTGTAAAAAGTAACGCACTTTGGTCAAGCATTTTATCTGGGCTTGCTGGTGGTATGATAATGCTAAAACTGGGTATTAACCGTGCATTGTGGCTATTTGGGCTTGTACAAATGGTAACAATTGGTGGGTTTATTTGGTTGTCTGCTTTCGGTCATTTTGATGTTATTACATCTGCCGAGTTATGGAAACTAGGTGTTGTGATTGCCGCAGAATATATCGGCGTTGGACTTGGTACCGCAGCTTTTGTGGCTTTTATGGCACGTGAGAGTAATCCTCTTTATACTGCAACACAGCTTGCACTTTTTACAAGCCTTTCAGCTTTGCCAAGTAAAGTTTTAGGTATACTTTCTGGTTATGTTGTGGGAGCAGTGGGGTATTATCAGTATTTTTGGTTTTGTTTATTTTTAGCGATTCCCGGCATGCTTTGTTTATTTTGGGTAGCACCTTTGAAGCAAGAAAATAATAAGACCAGCTCAGTATAAAAGTGCGGTAAAAATTATAAAAAATTTGACCGCACTATGCTTTATCAGTATCTTAATCACGTTTTGTATTAATGGAGATTTTTTATGAAAATTATTCTTTTAGGTGCACCGGGTGCAGGTAAAGGCACTCAAGCACAATTTATTATGAACAAATTTGGTATCCCGCAAATTTCAACTGGTGATATGTTCCGTGCTGCAATCAAAGCGGGGACTGAACTTGGCAAACAAGCTAAAGCATTAATGGATGAAGGTAAATTAGTGCCAGATGAATTAACCGTTGCCCTTGTAAAAGATCGTATTGCTCAAGCTGACTGCACAAATGGTTTCTTGTTAGATGGTTTCCCTCGTACTATTCCACAAGCGGATGCACTGAAAGATTCAGGTGTTAAAATTGACTTTGTTTTAGAATTTGATGTGCCAGACGAAGTGATTGTTGAACGTATGAGTGGCCGTCGCGTACACCAAGCGTCTGGCCGTTCTTACCACATCGTTTATAATCCACCAAAAGTGGAAGGTAAAGATGATGTAACAGGCGAAGATTTAATTATTCGTGCAGACGATAAACCAGAAACTGTATTAGATCGTTTAGCCGTATATCATAAACAAACTAGCCCATTAATTGATTATTACCAAGCAGAAGCGAAAGCGGGGAATACTCAATATTTCCGTTTAGACGGTACACAAAAAGTAGAAGAAGTTAGCCAAGAGTTAGATAAAATCTTAGGCTAAAAATAATCTAAAAATTAACCGCACTTTAGAAAATATAATTAATCTGCACCTTAAAGGCTGAATAAATCAGCGAATTAAAGTGCAGATTTTTTTATAAACTACCCAAATTTATAATAGGCTGAAAAAAGTGCGGTATTTTTTCAGCCTATTTTTAGAAAATCACTTCTCGTCTTTGAAGCCTGACTCAACGCCACTCATATCAGGTAATTGGTGTGCAATACCTTTGTGACAGTCGATACAAGTTTTACCTTCAGTTTTCATTTTTTGGTGCATACGTGCCGCCACAGAACGTTGATCATTGAAGTTCATACGATCTACATTATGGCAATTACGACATTCTTTAGAATCGTTAGCTTTCATACGCGCCCATTCATTTTGAGCCATTTCTAAACGATGCGCATTGAATTTTTCTAAGGTATCCACTTTTCCAGTATAGTGCGCATATACTTCTTTAGCTGCAATAATTTTACGTTTCATTTTTGCACCAAATTCGTGTGGTACGTGACAATCTGGACAACTTGCCCCCACACCAGTACGAGTTTGATAATGCACGCTATGTAAATATTCTGGATAAGCATCTTGCATATGGCAGCTTGCACAGAACTGTTCAGTGTTGGTTTTTTCTAAACCATAGTTAAAACCAACCCAAGAAAGAATACCGCCAATAGCCGATAAGATAATAATTGTACCTATCGCCATACGGCTTGGTTTTCTAAACCATTGCCAGAAACGCTTTAAGATATTTGGTTTTTTCTCAGACATATAGACCTCTTAAATTAGTTTCCGTAACCTTTCATCGGTTTGAAATCATTTGGAACAATAGGATCTACGTTTGCTTGAGAAACGTGACATTGTAAACAGAAATAACGACGTGGCGATGAACTTGAACCTACTTTTCCATCACGATCCATAAAGTGAGTTGGGCTGATTCGAGTTGCACCGCTCAAACGAGAATTTTCTGGGCTGTGGCAATTTAAACATTGATTTACATTTTTTGTCACTTGATAGTTTGCCACACTATGTGGAACCATTGGAGGCTGATTTACATAGTTCAATGCGGGTAATTCGCCTTGACGCGGTGCATTATGAAATGCGGGTGGAATATTTTCTGCCGCTTGAGTTAAATCTTTTCCCACTGCTGGTGCATCAGATGCCATCAGTGAGCCAGCAAAAAGTGCGGTAAATAATCCCGCTAAAATTTTAGATACCTGTTTAGTCATATTAATCACTCCCCTGAATGATCGAATCTGGTCGAAAATTTAAAAACTTTTTCAGCGCAAACGTCAATACAACGTCCGCAGCTGATGCAATCTTTGGAAAGCACTAGTAGGCTTTCGTCTTTTTTTCCGTGTAAAGGCGAACGTAACACTTGGGCTTCGGGACAAACATTGTAACAATCCATACAATTATCGCATTTAGCACGATCAATCACTTTAATACGGATTAAACTTTTTGCACCAATCACACCATAAGCAGCACCAATTGGGCAAAGATGTCCACACCAGCCGTGTTCAGCAATCAATAAATCAAAAAGAAAAATAACAAGTAATAACCAGCCTGTTGCACCAAAACCAAATACAAAGGCGCGACCAAGAGCAGCCACTGGATTAACCCACTCCCAAAGCAACATTCCGCTGACACTACTGCCTAGTAAAATAAGCACAAGAATACCATAACGTAAACCGCGCGAAATTTTTGCTGTTTGGCGAATGCCTAACTTACGGCGAAGCCACGCTGCACAGTCAGTCACAACATTTAGTGGGCATACCCAACCACAAAACACTTTACTACCAAGTACTGCGTAAAATAACACAATAATTGCAGCACCAATTAAAGTGAGAGCATCTGGTAAATGTCTTGCAGCCAAGCTTTCAGCGGTAATTAGAGGATCACTTAGTGGAATAGTATCGAGTAATAAACTACCACTATAATTACCTTTTAAAATCCACACGCCAAAATAAGGGCCACTCAAAAACATCGCAAGAATGCTAAGTTGGCTTAATCGACGCCAAAACAAAAAGCGGTTTGCATACCACCAGCCCCATTTTTCTCGAGCCTCTTTCCCTGCAAATTTTGGTGCATTTGCCATTATTTTCCGCCCCCTAAAATTGGTGCGAGCACGGGTTCTGCTGGTTCAGGAATTACAGTTGTCCCTTCTGGTGTTCGAGTTGGCAATGAAATCATATCTTTAGGTGCAAGAGAATGGCCAGCTTTCGCTTTTTCTTCCCAACCTAAACGATAATGTTTACCTAACATACCTTTTGCCAGATCCATTGGTAAAATCTTAATCGCTGCTTCTTCTAACACACAAGCTTGCTCACATTTTCCACATCCCGTGCAGGCATCAGAATGTACTGTTGGAATAAATAAGGCATGCTTATCAGAACGTGGATTATGTTGTGTTTCCAATGTAATCGCTTTATCGATTAATGGACAAACTCGATAACAAACATCACAACGTAATCCTTGATAATTTAAGCAAGTTTCGTGATCTAACAGTACTGACAGCCCCATTCGCGATTCATTAATATCTGTTGCTTGACGATCTAATGCACCACTAGGACAGGCTTTTGCACAAGGAATATCAGGGCACATTTCGCAAGGTTTATCACGCGCAATAAAATACGGCGTTCCCGCTTCTACTGGCGATAATAAAGATGCTAAATGCAACATGTCATAAGGACAGGCTTGAACACATTGTCCACAACGAATACAAGCGGCAGAAAACGCTTTCGCATCTTGCAAAGCAAATGGCGGGCGTAATGGCACACCTTCGCGCGCAAGACTTTGATTTTGCTGCAATCCCAACAAAATCCCAACACCAGCTAAACCACCCGCAGTACGGGTTGCTTCTTTGAGAAATTTTCTACGTTCAGGATTGAGTGCTGGCTTCTTCATTTTCTTTTTAGATTTTAACCGCACTTTCCTCTTCCTCTTTTATTGATGGGAGAAAATAAAGTGCGGTTGATTTTTACATGGTTTTTACGCAGCCTTTTCCACTTTTACCGCACATTTTTTGAAGTCGGTTTCTTTTGAAATTGGGTCTGTCGCATCTAACGTTAAATTATTTGCAAGCTGACCTGCATCAAAGAAAGTGGTAAATACTAAGCCACGAGGTGGTTTATTACGTCCGCGAGTATCCAAGTAAGAAATCATTTCGCCTCGACGAGATGAAATCTTAATTTTATCGCCGTGACGTAAACCACGTGCTTGTGCATCTAATGGGTGCATCCATACTAAATTATTTGGAAATGCGCGATGCAATTCTGGTACACGGCGTGTCATTGTACCCGTATGCCAATGTTCAAGAACACGACCCGTCGATAACCATAAATCATATTCATTATCGGGTGACTCAGCTGGTGGTTCATAAGGCACCGCAAGAATAATCGCTTTTTTATCAGGATAACCATAGAAAGCCACACCTTCCCCTTCTTTAACATACGGATCATAGCCTTCACGGTAACGCCACAAGGTTTCTTTACCTTCTACAACTGGCCAGCGTAAACCACGCGCTTTATGATACATATCAAATGGAGCTAAATCGTGACCGTGACCGCGACCAAATTCAGCGTATTCTTCAAATAAACCTTTGTGAACGTAATAACCAAAGTATTCTGATTCGTCGTTTAATTGACCTTCAGCAAGTTCGCTCAATGGGAATTTATCTACTTGACCATTTTTGAAAAGCACTTCATATAAAGTTTTACCTCTATATTCAGGCATTTGTGCAAGTAATTCTTCTGTCCACATTTCATCTGTCGTGAAGTATTTTGCAAACTCCATTAATTGCCATAAGTCTGATTTTGCTTCGCCCGGTGCTTTGACTTGCTGACGCCAGAATTGAGTACGACGTTCTGCATTACCGTAAGCCCCCTCTTTTTCCACCCACATTGCCGTTGGAAGAATTAAGTCAGCAGAAAGTGCAGATACAGTTGGGTAAGGATCTGAAACAATCACGAAGTTGCCTTCTTTACGCCAGCCTGGTAAACGCTCTTGATTAATGTTTGGCCCTGCTTGCATATTATTGTTACACATTTGCCATAACACATTCATTTTGCCATCATTCATTGCACGGTCTTGTGCAATTGTGTGTAACCCCACTTTTTCAGAAACAGTCCCCTTTGGTAATTTCCAAATACGTTCGGCAATTTCACGGTGTTTCGGATTAGTTACCACTAAGTCTGCCGGTAAACGATGAGGGAATGAACCTACTTCACGTGCCGTACCACAAGCAGAAGGCTGACCAGTTAATGAAAATGGCCCACAACCTGGGATTGAAATTTTTCCAGTAAGTAAATGAATATTGTAGATTAATTGATTTACCCACACACCACGTGTATGTTGGTTAAAGCCCATTGTCCAGTAGGAAACCACTTTCTTCGTTGGATCAGCATAAAGTTTCGCTAAAGTTTCTAGCTGAACTTTATCTAGACCTGACATTTGAGATACTTTTTCAACCGTATATTCTGATACAAGTTGCTTTAATTCTTCAAAAGAAGAATCGTGCATTTTCCCAGCTGTTTTATAATTCGTGTCTTTTTCTAACGGATGCTCTGGACGCAAACCATAGCCAATATTCGTTTCTCCACGTTTAAATTTTGTATGTTTATTAACAAAATCCCAATTAATCGCATTATTTTGAATAAGATAATTGATGATATAGTTCATAATCGCCAAATCAGTTTGCGGTGTAAATATCAAACCGTGATCGGCAAGTTCAAAACTACGATGTTCGTAAGTCGAAAGTACAGTGACACGAACATCAGGATTGGAGATACGGCGATCAGTAATGCGCGACCACAAAATTGGGTGCATTTCCGCCATATTTGATCCCCAAAGAACAAAAGCATCTGCCTGTTCAATATCATCATAACAACCCATTGGTTCATCCATACCAAAAGTACGCATAAATGCAACCGCTGCAGATGCCATACAGTGACGCGCATTCGGGTCTACGTTGTTAGAACGAAAACCTGCTTTCCAAAGTTTGTTCTTCGCATAGCCTTCCCAAATGGTAGACTGACCAGAACTAAACATACCTACTGCATTTTGACCGTTCTTTTTGAACGCTTCTTTGAATTTTTCAGCCATTGTTTTGAACGCAAAATCCCAAGAAACTGGCGCAAAATCGCCGTTCTTATCAAATTTTCCGTTTGTCATACGTAAAAGCGGCTGCGTTAAACGGTCTTTACCGTACATAATTTTTGGCAAGAAGTAACCTTTAATACAGTTTAAACCACGGTTTACTTCTGCATCAGGATCGCCTTGAGATGCCACAACACGTCCATCTTTAGTACCAACTAATACTGCACAACCAGTACCACAGAAACGACATACTGCTTTATCCCATTTAATTTCGGATTCAGCCGCAACCACATTTTTGACTGGGATGGTTAGCCCCGCTGCCGTTGCGGCTGCCATAGCCGCATTGGCTTTCATAAAGTCTCGACGACTTAAATTCATCGCGTTTTCCCCCACGTTAAACGTTTGATTTTAAAATTATTTATTTTGTTCATCTTGCTCGTGATACACCAACGATACATTAATCACACCGTCGATATCTTTCACACTTTCCATTTTTTCAAGCAAGAGATGCTGATCGTACGATTGCATTACCACCACAAATTTCCCAAGTTTTTCATCAAAAGTCGGAATTTCAGTATGCTCAATCGCTAAAAGTGCGGTTTGAATTGCTGATAATTTTTTTGGATTACCTTGCACGATCAATCCAACAACGTGCCAATCTCCCGCATTTTCTGATATTAAATTTGTATTATTCATTTTGTTTTAGATCGTTCATTGTTATTGCATTCACAGGGCAGCCTTGTACACAAGCCCCACAGCCATTACAAGCATCGAAATTAACTAAAGGTTGTGCTACGCCACCCATTTGTAATTTGAAACGAATCGCATTAGCTGGACAATTATCTTGGCAAGTTCGACATTCAACACGATGTAAAGTCAAACAAGCTACGCCAATATCGATTTTATGTGACCAAGGTAACTGCTCACGAGGATGAAAAATAGGCTGTTTACAGGCATCTACACATTTTCCACAAAAAGTACATTCGCCATTATCAAAGCGCACTTCAGGAAAACCACCGTCCCCTTTTACCAAAATATTGGTTTCACAGACAGAAAGACAATCGCCACAGCGCGTACATTGCGCTACAAAAATAGAATTTTCCATAGACCAAGGCGGTCTAATACCCACAAAACTCTGTTTTTGATTATTTTCTAAACAGCTTAATGTTGAAAATTTACCGCGTAAAAATTGTCTGCGAGGTAAATTTTCAACGGTCATAATGTCTTTAAAATATTTCTAAATGCTTCTGTAGAAGATGGATTATGTGTTTACGATGAATGAATGAAAACAACCCAAAATAGGTAGCTTGTCAATTATTTGAACTTTATTTGTTATAGATCAAAAAATCTAAGGTTCAATGAATTTTGCAAGGCCTTAAAACAAAACAGCATAGCGATTTTTGCTATGCTGCTTTCAATTTAGATTATTCTACTTTTGTTGGATATTCCCACCAAATATCAAATAATTCACTTACTTCAATTTGTTGCAAACCACTTGTTTCTAACCATTTTTTCACAGTTTCACGGTGGCTTTCATCGCATTTGCCAATTTTTTCTAGGCAAACTAAACCTTCCCAATGTAAATAACCGCTACCTTCGTAAGCTAATCCATTTGGTTGAATCACTTCGTTAATAAAACGATCAACGATTTCATCTACCGTTTCAATCGCAGTACCTTCTGCAAATTGGAAATTGACAAGAAAACCCAGTTCTTGAAATTCCGCAAGATGAAGTTTTTTGCGTTGGCGTTGATTGTAAGATTTAGACATTGTATTTCTCCTATTAAGGTTATATTCAAACGTGTATTTTATATTAAATTCATAAATTAGGTATTGGGTTTAGTTAAAATCCGCTTATTTCTTCACAAAATATAAATCCCAAACACCATGTCCAAGTTTGTAACCTCTGGCTTCAAATTTAGTTAAAGGTCTAAAATCTGGTCTTGGAATATAATCGCCATTTTTCGAGGTGTTCACTAAATCGGTGTTTGCGCTTAATACTTCTAGCATTTGCTCTGCATAATTTTCCCAGTCTGTCGCCATATGGATAAAACCATTTTTACCTAATTTTTGTATAACTTGTGTCACAAAGTGCGGTTGAACAATACGACGTTTATGATGTTTTGCTTTATGCCAAGGATCGGGGAAAAATAACTGCAAACCGCCAAGCGCACCATCAGCAATACTGTCTCGTAAAATTTCCGTTGCATCGTGGCAAATCACGCGTAAATTCGTTACGCCTTTTTCCACTGCATAAGCAATACAAGCACCAACGCCAGGAGTATGAACTTCAATGCCAAGGTAATTTTTGTCAGGATTAGCAAAAGCCATATCCACAAGCGATTTTCCCATTCCAAAGCCAATTTCTAATACAACTGGATTATCATTGCCATAAATCTTAGCAAAATCAAAAGGTTCCGTTTGATAATCTAAACCAAGTGTTCCCCAGTTATCATTCATCATATTTCTTTGAAATTCGCTCAAACGACCTGTGCGGAGAACAAAACTACGGACTTTGCGCTTATAGCGGCCATCTTCGGTAAATTCTGCGGTTTCAACGGTTTTACGTTTTTGATCGGCAAAAGTTTGTGTCATAAAAATCTTGTTCGTGAAAAAAATTGGCGGCGATTATACCAATTTTTCTCGTATAATAGGGCAAATTTTTTCCCAAGGTTGATTATGAAAATTGTCCGAGTGGCACTGGCTGTGCCGCTTCCTCGCTTATTTGATTATTTCGTCCCCGATGATGTTTCATTACAAATCGGTATGCGTGTTCTTGTGCCTTTTGGCACTCAAAAACGTGTCGCCATTGTGGCTGATTTTCCGACAAAATCGGACGTGCCAGAGGATAAACTCAAGGCTATTCTTCAACCATTGGATTTAGCCCCACTTTTTACGCCCATTTATTGGGATTGGCTTCACTGGGCAGCAAATTATTATCAAGCGGGATTAGGCGATGTGTTATTTCAAGCCTTGCCTGTGAAATTGCGTAACGGCGAAAGTGCGGTAAAAAATGACCGCACTTTTTGGCGAATTACGGATGCGGGGAAAAATGCCCTTGAACAAGGCGAATTAAAACGCTCGAAAAAGCAAGCTGAAGCCCTACAATGCTTATCTGAAACTGATCTTGAAAAAGGCAATAATAATTTTTCCTCTGCCATTTGGTCTGCCTTAAAAGCCAAAGGGTTTATTGAAGAAATTACTATCCAAACAAATCCCCTAAGCTGGCAACAAAGATTAGGCAATAACCCAATAGTCAATGCTGAAAATCGTTTAACCTTAAATAAGCAGCAAGCCTTAGCCTTCAGCCAACTGCTCTTCCATTCTGGTTTCAATGTATGGCTGCTCGATGGCGTGACTGGTTCAGGTAAAACAGAAATTTATCTGCAGTATATTGAAGAAATTTTAAAATCGGGTAAGCAAGTATTAGTGCTTGTACCCGAAATCGGGCTAACACCTCAAACGGTGCAACGTTTTAAAGCACGTTTTAATGTAGAAATTGATGTACTGCATTCTAATTTAATCGATACGCAACGGCTTTATGTATGGGATCGCGCCCGCTCTGGACAAAGTGCCATTGTGATTGGCACGAGATCGGCATTGTTCACGCAATTTTCTAATCTTGGTGCAATTATTTTGGACGAGGAACACGATTCGTCTTACAAACAACAAGACAGTTGGCGTTACCATGCGCGAGACTTGGCGATTGTGCTGGCTCAAAAACTAAATATTGCGGTATTAATGGGCTCCGCCACGCCAAGTTTAGAAAGTATTAATAATGTACAAAACGGCAAATACCAACATTTAGTTTTATCAAAAAGAGCGGGAAATTCTACCGCACTTCGTCATTTCGTTATTGATTTGAAAAATCAAAATATACAAAACGGGTTATCAAAACCCTTGTTGGAACGAATGAAAGCCCATCTCGAAAAAGGCAATCAAGTGTTGCTTTTCTTAAATCGTCGTGGCTTTGCACCCGTATTGCTTTGCCATGAATGTGGTTGGATCGCACAATGCCCTCATTGTGAAAAACCTTATACCTATCATCAGCATCAAAATGTATTGCGTTGTCATCATTGTGGCGCACAAAAAACTATTCCTCGCCAATGTGGCGATTGCGGTTCTACCCATTTAGTTACTACTGGTCTAGGCACAGAACAATTAGAAGAAACCTTGAAAACGCTATTTCCTCATTATTCTGTAGCGCGAATCGACCGCGATAGCACGGCACGTAAAGGAAAATTGGAAGGTTATTTAGAAGATATTCAACAAGGCAAAAGCCAAATTTTGATTGGCACACAAATGCTCGCGAAAGGACATCATTTTCCGAATGTTACTCTCGTTGCCTTAGTGAATGTAGATAGTGCATTATTTTCACTGGATTTTCGTGCAGAAGAACGTTTAGCTCAACTTTATATTCAAGTTGCTGGACGTGCAGGACGTGCCGATAAACAAGGTGAAGTTGTGCTACAAACACATTATCCTGATCATCCTTTGCTTACCACTTTATTGGCAAATGGCTACCAAGCTTTTGCAAAAGAAACCTTACAATTACGCCATTCAATGGGATTGCCGCCTTTTACTTTTCAGGCGTTATTCAAAGCACAGGCTCGACATTCTGATCTTGCAGAAAATTGCTTAAGCCAAATTGCAGATTTTTTTCAATCGAAGCAAATTACGGGATTACAAATGCTTGGCCCAATGCCTGCACCGTTCAGCAAAAAAGCGGGGCAATATCGCTGGCAGTTATTATTGCAACATCCGTCAAGAATGACGTTGCAAAAAGCATTAAGAGAATATCAACAAGCCGAACTTGAAAAAAACAGCCTAGTGCGGTTAATTTTGGACGTCGATCCGCAAGACTTATCATAAAAAAATGCGGTGAAAATTCACCGCACTTTTATCTCTAAAATCTATTTGAAATCTTCGACATCTCCTAATAGACAGGCATATTTCGCTGTATTGGGACTGGACTCCAAGGCAATTTTTAATGCCATCGTCAAAGGAACAGACAGTAGCATTCCCACTGTTCCAAGCAGCCATCCCCAAAACAATAATGAAAGGAACACCACTAAGGTTGAAAGCCCTAATCGTTGCCCCATCATTTTAGGTTCAATAATGTTACCGACAACCATATTAATCGCAATAACACCGATTGCTACGCCAAAGCCAATGCCAAAACCATTCAGTAATAAGGCTTGCACAATAATCGGAATAGCCGCGATGATAGAACCTATATTGGGAATATAATTCAGCAAGAAACTCAAGGTTGCCCACAAAATGGCATATTGAACCCCACAGGCTTCCAACAAAATAAACACTCCGACGCCAGTCAGTAAACTCGTGATGCTTTTGATGCCAAGATAACCAATTACGCCTTGCAAAACGCGATCAATATGGCGTTCTTCTTTGGCTGCATCATGAGGGGTTGAACTAATTACCATTGCAAATTTATGTTTCATCGTTGGTGCTTCGGCAAGCATAAAAATCACAACCAACACTAAAACAAACACATTACTCACTACACCAGAGAAATTCAGCAATACTCGGCTTACAAAATTCATAATGATGCTTGGGTCAAAATTTTCTTGGATGGTTTCACGCGAAAGCGTGAAAGGCAGATTGAAACGTTGCAACAATCCAGTTAAATCACTCACACGTTGTGAAAGCAAAACTTTATATTGTGGAATAGATTGGGTAAATTCTCTTGCCGTGCTGTTAATCAACCCGACTAAGAAGAAAAATACCAAAGAAATCAAGACAAAAAGCAAAGTAATGGCTAACCAATGCGGGACGCGGCGTTGGGTCATCGCCTTAATTATCGGCGAACAAATTATCGCGATAAAGAGTGATAGCAAGAATGGCACCACGATTTCTGCCGCCAATTTTACGCCAGCTAAGATAATAATCACCGCAGCAATGCCAAGCAAAGTGCGGTGTAAATTTAAATTATTTTGCACTAAATCGCATCCTCGTTTTCTTCGCCCGTGCGAATGCGGATCGCTCGCTCAACGTGATAAACAAAAATTTTGCCGTCACCGATTTTGCCTGTTTGTGCCGTTTCAACAATCGCTTCAATACATTGATCCACAAGTTCATCAGGAACCACTACTTCCAATTTCACTTTCGGCAGAAAATCCACCATATATTCCGCACCACGATAAAGTTCTGTATGACCTTTTTGGCGACCAAATCCGCGTACTTCCGTGATTGTCATACCTGAAATACCAATATCTGAAAGACTTTCTCGCACATCGTCTAATTTAAAGGGTTTAATCATTGCTTCGATTTTTTTCATGCTATTTCTCCAGATTTTCGCGTCTTGCGGATTTAGGACGGAAACTTTCGATGATTTCAGGCTTGGTATCAATATATAAGCCGTTAATCAGTTGCAAACAATAAGGCACTGCGCTAAAAATGCCTTTTACAAGCACATTTCCCTCTTTATCTTTCACGCCTTCCAAGGTTTCTTTAATCGCTTTAGGCTGACCAGGAAGATTTAAAATCAAGCTTTCCTTACGAATTACACCCACTTGGCGGGATAAAATTGCGGTAGGCACAAAATGCAAACTCACTTGACGCATTTGTTCGCCAAAACCTGGCATTTCTCGATCTGCTACCGCAAGGGTTGCATCAGGCGTTACATCGCGTTTTGCTGGCCCAGTTCCACCAGTTGTCAGCACTAAATGGCAACCTTGTTCATCCACCAGCTCTTTTAAGGTTTGTTCAATAATCGGTTGTTCATCAGGGATTAATCTTGTTTCCAAATGGAAAGGATCTACTAACGCTTGTTCTAACCAAGCCTGTAATTCTGGGATACCTTGATCTTGATATACGCCTGCTGATGCGCGATCAGAAACAGACACCAGACCAATTTTTAAAAGTGCGGTCATATTTTTCCTTATTTTTATAAATAATTTTGACGTGATTGGATAAATCAAAAATGCGGTAAAAACTTACCGCACTTTTGGAGGGTTAGAAGAATAAAATTCCGCCCCAAACGATACCGACAATACAAAGGGCAATAAATACCGATGCAGAGCCTTGATCTTTCGCACGTCCTGAAAGTTCGTGGCGTTCTGTACCAATGCGATCAACAACTGCCTCTACCGCACTGTTTAAAAGTTCTAACGCCATCACAAGCAAAACAGAAGAAATCATCAATATAATTTCAATTTTTGTTTCGCCTAAAAAGAAAGTAAGAGGAATTAAAATGCAGGCTAAAAAACATTCGTGGCGAAAAGCCGTTTCATTTTTAAACGCACTTTTTAAGCCTTGTAATGAATATTTCGTGGAATTGATTAAATGGGTTAGCCCCGTCGTTTTATACATAAATTTTCCTATTTTTATAAACGCTTCGCTTCGATAACATCATCTAATTTTGCTAATCGAGCCAATATTTTACTCAAACTTTCAACATTATGAAGTTCAATTTCCATATCAATAGTAGCAAGCTGTTTTTTGGTATCAGCACGGCTTGAGACCCCTAATACGCTAATTTTTTCATTTGCTAGAACCGTCGTAATATCACGCAATAAGCCATTGCGATCGCCTGCCACAATACGGATATTAATATGGAAACCACTTGCGTAATTTTCGCCCCAAATTGATTCCACTACGCGTTCTGGATGAGCCGCTTGCAAATCTAAGAATTGTTCACAATCCGCTCGGTGAATAGAAATACCACGTCCCATTGTAATATAGCCAACAATCGCATCGCCTGGTATCGGCTGGCAGCAACGCGCAATATGATGCATAAGATTGTCCACACCCTCCACAATCACATAGCCATTGTTCTTTTCAGATTTCTGCTGAGAATTGACCGCACTTTTGTTAGCAACATGACGTAAAATCTCTTGATCTGCTTCTTCAGCAGTCACTTTAATCAATTTACTTTGCAAGAAATTGATTAAGTTATTTAAACGAATATCACCACTGCCAATGCCCGCATAAAGATCGTCCAAATTTTTCAAGTTATAGCGTGGTAACGCATAAGGTTCCACTTGCTTAATACTTAAATTCAAAAGCGCGAGTTCATTATCGAGTAATTCTTTACCCGCTGGAATATTTTTATCGCGATCTTGTTTTTTAAACCACGCTTGAATTTTGGCTCGAGATTTTGCGGTGTGAGTAAATCCTAAATTTGGGTTTAGCCAGTCACGGCTCGGGTTCGGATTTTTCTGGGTAATAATATCAATTTGATCACCCATTTGTAGCTGATAGGTAAATGGCACAATACGCCCCGCAACTTTTGCCCCGATACAGCGATGACCAATTTCACTATGAATGGCGTAAGCAAAATCTAATGGTGTAGATCCCGTTGGCAAATCCACCACTTCGCCCTTTGGCGTAAACACATATACACGGTCATCAAACACTTGGCTACGCAACTCTGCCAGCACTTCGCCTGAATCCGTAATATCATCTTGCCAAGCTAACAATTTACGCAACCACGCAATTTTTTCTTCATAGGCAGACATACTGCCTGTATTGCCTTCTTTATATTTCCAGTGAGCCGCCATACCTAACTCTGCATCATCATGCATTTGTTGGGTTCGAATTTGTACTTCAATTGGCTTGTCACCTTTACCTAAAACAACAGTATGAATAGATTGATAACCGTTCGGTTTCGGGTTCGCCACATAATCGTCAAATTCTTTGGGTAAGTGTTTAAATTGAGTATGAACAATCCCAAGTGCGGTGTAACAATCTTGCAATTTTTGCACGATAATTCTGACCGCTCTTACATCATATAAACCACTGAACTCAAGATGCTTTTTCTGCATTTTACGCCAAATGCTATAAATATGTTTCGGACGGCCGTACACTTCCACTTGCTCGATATTTTCACGTAAATAACCGCTCAACTCACTGACGAAATCAGCAATGTAATGTTCACGATCAAGACGACGTTCCTGTAATAATTTAGCAATAGCGCGATATTGTTCAGGATGAAGATAACGGAAGCAGTAATCTTCTAACTCCCATTTCAGCTGACCAATTCCAAGACGATTGGCAAGAGGGGCATAAATATAAGAACATTCTTTGACGGCAAGGACTTTGTCTTCCTCTGCACAACGATGCTCTGCATCACGCAAGAAAGTAATACGTTCGGCAAGTTTAATGATCACGCAGCGGAAATCGTCCACCATCGCCAACAACATACGGCGAACATTATCCACTTGCAGAGCGTTAGCGGAATGACTGGCATTAAGTTGGCGAATATTATCCATCTCCAACACGCCTTTAAGTAATTTAGTAATTTTCGCACCAAATTTTTCTTTTAGACTTTCCCAGTCTGTTAATTTATTTGCAACAATAGGAAACAACATGGCAGTAAGCAATGTTTCCGCATCCATATTAAGTTCGTGCAAAATTTCTACCATTTCCACGCCAGACTGCAGCATCAAGGTCGCATTCTTCATTTCATCGGGGTAGGCATTCATTAAATCACGTGCGTAATACCACGCATCGATCAAACTTTTTTCTGTTTGTTCTGCTAGTTTTAAGCCAGTGCACCATTGTTCAATCACAAAATCCTGCGGATTTAACAAATGAGAACCACGAACAGCAACCATAATACCCCCTTGTTGATGAAGAGCAAGCAACTTCCTGTCGCTTTTATTTTGGGTGGATATTGTACCGAATAACCGAGTTATTTTGTAGTGAATAAGGTTATCGATTCCAAATGCCCCGTATGAGGGAACATATCTATCACCGCACTTTTTTCAATCTTGTAGCCAAAATCACATAAAATTTCCGCATCACGCACTAATGTTGCAGGATTACAAGATACATATAAAATTTTCTCTGCTTTCAGCTCGCACAACGCATTTAACGCGAAAGCTGCACCACTACGTGGAGGATCAAGCAAAATTTTATTGAACGACTGATTAGCCCAAGGTTGTTCAACAAAGGATTGGTCAAGATCGGCTTGGAAAAATTCAATATTTTTGATTTGGTTTCTCTCGGCATTTTGCGCCGCTTTTTGTACCATTTCAAAAACACCTTCAATTCCTACCGCACTTTTCACGCGTTTGGCGAGAGGAAGCGTAAAATTTCCCATGCCGCAAAATAAATCTAGCACGCAATCTTGTTGGCTCAATTCAAGCCAATCCAACGCTGTATTGACCATAGGTTCATTTAATGCACTATTTACTTGAATAAAATCACGAATATCAAAATGTAATTTTATGCCATCAGAAAATTGATAATAAGGTGCATCGCCATAGATTTGTTCAATGCCTTTGTCGCTTTGTAAAAACAGCATTAACTTTTCTTGTTCAGCAAATTTAAGCAATAAAGTGCGGTCAATTTCCGCAAGGTTTTTGGTGTAACGTAACAACATTGCGACACCATTATCGGCAGCCACCAATTCAATATGCCCAAGCTGTTTCGGTGCTGAAAATTTTTCTAAAAGTGCGGTTAATTTAGGTAGTAAATAATTAATTGCAGGTTCTGCCACTTCACAAGATTGAACGGGTATTAAATCGTTGGTATTTTTCTGACGAAAGCCCATGTCGATTTGTTTTGTACTTGGGTTAAACCATAAACTCAAACGCACACGACGACGATACGCCCAAGCATCGCCACAAATCATAGGTTGAAATGAAATCGGTTCTGACTGTAATTTACTTAATCTTTTAAACAATGCAGATTCTTTCGCTTTTCTCTGCATTTCAATAGGAATATGCTGCCCTTGGCAACCACCACAACGCATAAAGTGGGCACATTTTGGTGCTAAACGTTCAGGGCTTTTTACACGCCATTTTTTTACAATAGCGTGTCCATATTGGCGTTTATCTTCCAAAATACGACATTCCACTTTTTCGTGCGGAATCGCATTTTCAATAAACCAAGTTTTACCATTAATTTTCGCCACGCCTAAACCTTGATAATCTAAATCAAGAATATCAGCGGTAATGGTTTGAACATTTTTTGTTTTTTGCTTTGGGGTATAAAGAAGAACCATTATTTTAAAAGTAAAATATTTTGAGTGAATAACTCTCGGCTTTTTAGCGGTTTATCGCCAAGATAAGGTTTCAGTGCAATACGAGTAAAACGTTTTGCCGCTTGACGTACCGCATCATCGGAAAAATCAAGGGCTTCAAAGGCTAACAAATCTCTGCCGTAAAACGTGAGATTATCTTTCACTAAAGACGCAATGAAACCTTTTTCCTCACGATAACGGTATGTCATTGAGAAATCCACTGGCTCGCCAGAACCAGCACAATGCAGAAAATCCACGCCGTAACCAAGAATTTGTAACAGTTGAAATTCAAAAAGACGCAACGTTGGCTCAATATTAGTTTCCGTTGCCAAGCCCGTTAAGCATTTTAAATAATGTTGAAAAAGCGCAGGATTTGGCGTTTCAGACTCAATAACACGAGTGAGTAATTCATTTACATAAAATCCACTATAAAGGGCAATTTGTTGTAAAGGCAGTGTAATTGCGGCAGGTTCAGCTTTAGTGAGGGTTTTCAATGTGCTTTTTCCCGTCCAACGCAACAATAAAGGTGTGAAAGGTTGCAAAACCGATTTCCAAGATGAACGCTTTGCACGCGCCCCTTTTGCAATCACGGTTAAACGCCCACTTTCTTCAGTGAATAAATCTACCAATAAGCTCGTTTCACTATAAGGGCGACGATGCAAAACAAAACCACGTTGAAGTTCGCTTTGCACGATTATTGTCCAGATAAGCGTTCACTTGTTTGTGAGACACATTGCGTTGCTAAAATTTCGCCGAGATTCGTTTTTAGCGTACTAAAATCATCACGCTCTTGCCACATCCAACGAATATTGGCGTAATTTTTACCACGTTCAGAAATCATTAAGGTTAGTTTTTCTGATACGCCTTGAAAAGTGACGGTAACATAATGCAAATTTTTTTTGTATTTTTTATGCGTGGCGTGTACAACACGAACAACTTTATCATCTTGACATAAATATCGGTCAGCTTCGCCTTTTTGTAAGGCTTTATCCACTTTTTCTACTTGCATTTTTTGCGTTTGAGGTGTTGTCACATTCGCATTTTGCGCACAGCCAGCCAGTAAAAGTGCGGTAAAAATAAGAGATGTTTTTTTCAACATAAATCCTACCTTGAGAAAATAACTTAAAAAGAAAAAAGGCGATTACTCGCCCAAAAAATTATTTTTTATATTGATAAGAACCATCAGACTGACGCACAAAACGCGCACCATTGGATAAACGCATTTCATTTACTCGCCCTTGATTATTCACAGATACCGTTACTTTATCGCCAGATTTAAAGCTACTTAAAACATTGCCCGCCCCTGCTGCTTTGCTCATTGCGTTTACATCGGAAATATTAAGTTGATTATCACGGAAGACTTGCATCAGCGAAACACCTTTCGGCACAGTTAATGTTTTCGCAGAAAGACGAGAGGCTGCAGATTTACTCACAGGTTTTGCATCAACGATTTGAACTTTCTTTTCTTTTTTTACTTGAACAGGTTTGGCTTCAACAATCGGCGCGTTTCCTGCTGTTTTAGCGACGTTTTGTTCCGTTGCTTTTGATGGAGCCTGTGCATTCTCCGCCACTTTCACTTCTTTTTTCACAGTATCTTTATGCGCAACTTGTGGCTCTACCGCTTTTTTCATCGGCTGAACTGGCACAGTTGCTTTTGGCTGTTCCGCTTGAGCTGGTTGCATAGGCATAACAGATGCCGCAGCCATTTCATTTGGCATTTGACTTGGAGATTGAACAACATTTTGTTGCATTGGCGCATTTTCTACTAATGGGTTTTGAGCCGTCGTATTATTCGCCGCTTCCTCTGCTTTTGGTGCAAATTCAGATTGGTTAGCTTGTTCTACAGCCATTTGATTTTGTGCAGGAGGATTATCTAAAATCGTGGTTTCCAGTGGCTGACTTTGATCTAACGATTGGAACTGCACAGGAACTTCATTGCTGTTAGATTGAGTAAAAGACTCAACGGTGTCAGAACTTGGTTTTAATGCGAAGAAAATAATCAATAAAATAACCAACACAAAAATAGCCATAAATAAACGGCGATGTTTTGCTGGCAATACTTGTAATATTTTCCATTTTTCTGGTTGAGCTAAAATAGGTTTTTCAGCCTTTTCGACGGGTTCATCCGCGTTATTTTCAGCACTGATTTCTTCATCAACCGCAGAAATATTTTCTTCTGTGGAAGAAGTTTGAAGAACAGGCTTTTGCACTTTTTTCAAATTTTCACTCGGAATTAAAGGATCATTTTCTTGCGTTGATGAATCGCCAAAAGTAGGTTCTTTACGTTGCTGAAAGTTAGTTTGCACGTGATTTTTTTTGGCAAATAACCCTTTTGCTTTACCTAAAATTGACGAACTTGGCTGAATTGTTTTCTTTGGTGTAATTGGCTCTTGATTAAGCCCTAAATCCAATTCATTTTGAGATGATTGTTGATTTTTATCCATAGAATTCACTGGATTGCCTCTGATGCTTGTTCTTATTTATATTAATTAGCCACAAAATTGAGAAGCTCAAAAGTGCGGCGAAAAAATTATGTGTATTTTATCGGATCTTATTCTGCGTATAAAGTCTTATTTGGCTCGCCCGCAATTTCTCGTGCAAGTTTAGGAACAAGATAGCCAGAAGTCAGAGATTGCAAGGTTTTATAGATTTGCATAGCTTCAATATCGCTAATCAAAAAATGGCTCGCCCCTTGAACTTTATCCAGCAAATGCAAGTAATAAGGCAAAATGCCTGTTTGAAAAAGTTTATCGCTCAATATTTTTAGAATTTGCGCATCATCATTCACGCCTTTTAGCAAAACAGATTGATTCAAAAGCGTGACATTCACGGCGTTTAATTTTTGCATCGCATGAGCAAAAATTTGATCAATTTCATTCGGGTGATTAATGTGTGTCACCATAACTGTTTGCAAACGAGTTTCTGCTAATAAAGTGCAAAATTCATCAGTAATCCGTTGCGGAATCACAACAGGCAAACGGGTGTGAATACGCAAACGTTGTAAGTGCGGTATATTTTCCAAATGTTTTATTAACCACGCTAATTCGTGATCTTTCGCCATTAAAGGATCGCCACCTGAAAAAATCACTTCTTCTATTTCAGAATGTGCCGCAATGTAATCTAACGCCAGTTGCCAGCTTTTTTTATTTCCTGGGTTTTCATCGTAAGGAAAATGTCGGCGAAAGCAATAACGACAATTCACCGCACAACCGCCTTTTGCCATAAAGAGCAAGCGATTTCTATATTTATGAAGAATATTTGGCACCGCATTGGCATTTTTTTCTTCTAAGGGATCCGTACTAAATCCCTCCGCTTGCACAAACTCTAAATCAGAACACATCACTTGCAAGAAAAGGGGATCTTGCGGATTACCTTTTTCTATTTTATCAATGAAAGGTTGTGGCACGCGGAGCGAAAAAAGTTTCCGCGCAGCAATGGATTGCTCAAAATCATCTTCTGGTAAATTTAAGGCTTTTAGTAATAATTTAGGATCTGAAATGGCATTTTTTAGAATTGTGAGCCAATTTTGTTCTTCTCTAATGACGGGTTCTTGGGGTAAAATACGCACTTTTCAAACCATCTCTCATTTTTAGGATATTTCAAATATGGCTACATATACTACCAGTGATTTCAAACCAGGTCTAAAATTTATGCAAGACGGCGAGCCTTGTGTCATCGTTGAAAATGAATTTGTAAAACCAGGCAAAGGTCAGGCATTCACTCGTACTCGTATTCGTAAATTAATTTCAGGCAAAGTATTAGACGTAAACTTTAAATCTGGCACTTCGGTTGAAGCAGCTGATGTTATGGATCTTAACTTAACTTATTCATACAAAGACGATGCATTCTGGTACTTTATGCACCCAGAAACATTTGAACAGTACTCTGCAGATGCAAAAGCCGTAGGCGATGCAGAAAAATGGTTATTAGACCAAGCAGATTGTATCGTGACTTTATGGAATGGCGCACCAATTACTGTTACGCCACCAAACTTTGTTGAATTAGAAATCGTCGATACAGACCCAGGTCTTAAAGGCGATACCGCAGGCACTGGCGGTAAACCTGCAACATTAAGCACAGGCGCAGTTGTAAAAGTGCCGCTTTTCGTCCAAATCGGCGAAGTTATCAGAGTTGATACCCGCTCTGGCGAATACGTCTCTCGCGTAAAATAATTGTTTAGATGACAAAAGTGCGGTTAATTTCTGCGATATATTGTAGTAATAAAAAGCACTGAAATTCATTCAACAAAAATGCCTTTCCGTTCATAAATAGGAAAGGCATTTTTTATAAGCTGTGGTAAAAATAATCACTTGATAAAAATGAGATTATTTCTACTTGACGGTTTTTATTAGAGAACGTATTATTCACGCTCGTTAAATCACGGAGGAATGGTCGAGTGGTTGAAGGCACCGGTCTTGAAAACCGGCGAGGGTTTACGCCCTCCTAGGGTTCGAATCCCTATTCCTCCGCCATCAATTTTTACGAGCTAACTAATTCGGAAGAATTAGTTTTTTATTTCTAATCATTTGTTTTCCGTATTTTCACGGTTTTCCACTTCTTCTTTAAACACCAAATATTCTTCTAAAAGATCGATTGCATCTTGGCATTTTTGCTGGCGTTTTTTATAAACTTCTGCAAGTTGAGCATAACGTATTTTCTCATCATTATTTTTTTCAGCTTGTGCTAAATCTTTATGCTGTCGATAAAGATTATTCAATTGTTCTCGTGCTTCGTAATATTTTTCTAGGCGTTCTCTTGGTGGTAATTTATGAATGCTATGTTGAGATTTTTGAATGGTTTGTTTCGTTGTTGTTTGGGATTCAGTTAGATGAGTATTTTTGCGAACTAAAGCTTCCGAAAGAACGGAACATTGGGCGAGTAAACGCTCAGCTAGAAAATTATAGTGATTAGAATCGTTAGACTCTAATGTCTTTATTCTATCTAGCGTTTGATTGATTTCTTTTAGATAAAAGGAAACATTTTGTCCATTTTCACTAAATAAAGTGCGGTCAAATTTGGCGAAGATTTTTTCTTCTCGTTTGGATAAATGAGCTTGATAAAGTTGTTGAACTTTTTGATCTAAGCGTTGGATAAGTTGTTGAACAGTCATAAAAAAATCCCCCAAGTGGGGGATTATAATCGTTAAAGGTACATTGCTGCAATCCAGCCGAATACCAATAATGGAATATTATAGTGAATAAAGGTAGGTACAACAGAATCCCAAATGTGATCGTGTTTGCCATCCATATTCAAGCCAGATGTTGGGCCTAATGTTGAGTCTGATGCGGGCGAACCTGCATCTCCTAAAGCCGCTGCTACGCCTACAATAGAAATTGTCGCTAATGGAGAAAAACCAAAAGATAAACAGAGTGGTACGTAAATTGATGTAATAATCGGTACTGTAGAGAATGATGAGCCAATACCCATTGTAATTAATAAACCAACGACAAGCATTAATAATGCGGCAATACCTTTACTTTGCACAACACCAGAACTTAGGCTTTGTACTAAATCTGTTACGCCAGTGGTGGCATTAATCACATTTGCAAAACCTGAAGCAGCAATCATTACAAAGCCAATCATTGCCATTAAGCGCAAGCCTTGTTGAAAAATATCGTTGCTTTCTTTTAGTTTGAAAATGCCACATAGTACGAAAATAATTAAGCCAATTAAACCGCCAATGATAGTTGAACTTGTGACTAATTGTGTTGCGAAGGTCGCGACAATCGCGATTAAACTTGCAACAATTTGTTTTGGTTTAATATTAGCAATGTGAGCTTCAATATCCTTAGTTGTTGCCTCTTCAACATTGATATTGTATTCACGTGGTTTACGGTAGGTAATAAATATGGCTGTGAGTAAGCCTAAAATCATTCCAATAACAGGTAACAACATTGCTAAAGAAACTTGTGCTACATTTGTTTGTAAACCTAAGGTTGCGCCAGCTTGATTAATGTTTTTAACTAAAATACTTTCAATAAAGATTTTTCCAAAGCCTACTGGTAATAATATATAGGTAGCAGTTAAACCAAATGTAAGTACGCAAGCTACTGCACGGCGGTCAATTTTTAAACGGTTAAAGATTGAAAGCAGCGGTGGTACAACGATTGGAATAAAAGCAATATGCACTGGAAGTAAGTTTTGAGAAGAGATGGCAAACAATGCCAACACCGCAAAAATGAAATATTTGAACCACGTTAAATTGCCAGCAGTTGGTGTTTTATTCATTTTTGTGATGATTTTATAAGCGATTAAATCAGTAATACCTGATTTAGAAATAGCAATAGCGAACGCACCAAGCATTGCATAGTTCATCGCGACTTCAGCACCGCCACCTAAGCCACCTGTAAAGGTTTCGATGGTTTTAGTTAAACCTAAATCACCGATAAATCCTGCGGTAAGCGCAGCAATTACTAGTGAGATAATCACATTGATGCGTAGCAAACTAAGTGCCAGCAAAACGATGATCGAGATAACAACGGGGTTTGATAACATTGTGTTTTTCCTTGTAAATTAAATGATAAATACTTTACTTTAAAATTTTTATTGAATAAATAATAACGCTAAATTAATGCCTCCTATATCATAAATAAAACAAAACCCCTCGAAAGTAGCCTTCCGAGGGGTAAGATTTTTATTATCCAGTCAGCTCGGAAGAAATCTTCCAAGCACACCAAAAACCTGAAAGATTATTCAGTTGAATGGTGATGATGGTGACGACGGATAATGTTCATTTTTTATCTCCAAATAAGAATTGCTTTTAAACTACTGGAAAAATAAAACGATTGCAACCACTTTTTTAGTTTTTTTAAAGTGCGGTCTGATTTTCTGCTGTGTTTTCTGTTTCATCTATTTGAGAAATATGGGGAAAGCCACCTAAATCTTTTAAATGATTGACCATATAACAGAATAATTCTGCGGTACGTTCAGTATCATATAGTGCAGAGTGCGCTTGTTTCCCATCAAAGGGGATTTTAGCAGCAAGACAGGCTTTAACAAGAACAGTTTGACCAAACATTAAGCCTGCTAAACTTGCGGTATCAAACATTCCAAAAGGGTGGAAGGGATTACGCTTTACGCCAGTACGTTCAGCAGCAGCCATCACAAAACTTTGGTCAAAAGCAGCATTGTGCGCCACAATAACGGATCGTTGGCAATCCGCATCTTTTTGTCCTCGACGTACCATTTGAAATAACCCCGTGATTGCATCGAGTTCAGATACTGCACCACGTAATGGATTGTGAATATCAATGCCATTAAATTTCAAGGACTCTGGATTAATGTTTGCGCCTTCAAAAGGCTCGATATGAAAATGGCATTTCTGATCTGGGTGTAAATAACCGTTTTCATCCATTTTTAAAGTGATTGCAGCGAGTTCTAAAAGCGCATCTTTTTTTGCATCAAAACCTGCAGTTTCAACATCAATAATGACGGGGAAATAGCCACGAAAGCGATTTTTTAATTGATTGTGATAAGGGATTTCTTGAGAATCAGACATAATCTATCTCTTAAAAATAAAATAACGTAGGAATCCCTACGTTATTAAAAATACAATAAAAATTGACCGTACTTTAGTTGCCTAAACCAGATTTAGTACTTTTGTTTTCGATAAATTCAATTTTATAACCATCTGGATCTTCAACAAAAGCAATGACGGTTGAGCCACCTTTAACTGGCCCTGCTTCGCGAGTAACGTTACCACCGCTTGCACGAACAGCTTCACAAGTCGCATAAATATCATCTACGCCGATAGCGATATGTCCATATGCTGTGCCGTGTTCATATTTATCTACACCCCAGTTGTATGTTAATTCAATTTCTGCCGCACTTTCGCCATCTTCGTAACCTAAAAAAGCCAGCGTATATTTGTATTCGGGGTTTTCACTGGTGCGTAATAAACGCATACCTAAAACATCTTGATAAAATTTGATTGAACGATCTAAATCGCCCACGCGTAACATAGTGTGTAAAATTCGCATTAATTTGTCCTTTTTTAATTGAGTTAAACGAATTATGGCATAAGTAAAATAAAAAATCAGAATTATCTATTTTGTCCAATCTTGCCATTGAAGATCTGTAATACGCTGAAACTCTTTTATATTACGTGTAATAAGAACAGCATTTAAACTCAATGCGTGACAAGCAATCCATAGATCATTATTTCCGATAGGTCGCCCTTGTTTTTTGAGTGTATTTGCCCATTTGCCATAATGTAAACAGATTTGTTCATTGGGATATAGTACATTCACTCGTTCAGTAAGTAATTCTATTGCTCGTATTGATTGCTCATAATTTTGACTACCAAACGCACCTTTAATAAGTTCAGCATAAGTAATAAAGCTCATAACTAAGCGATCGTTAGGTAATAATTGTGATACTCGTTCAGCAACAATTTGGGGGCGATTTTTCATTAAATAAATAATGATATTGGTGTCTAACATATAAATCATAAATTTTCTCGTTCTTGAGGCGGTAAATCATCACGGGCTTCAAGTGTTTGAATAAAACTTTCATCAAATCCATCAAACAACGCAAGAAAATCATCTGTTTTTTTAGAAACTGGGCGTAATACCACATCTCCATTTTCCTTTCGGAAAATTTCTACGGTATCGACATCAAAACGAAAGTCCACTGGGATCCGCACAGCTTGGCTGTTACCACTTTGAAACACTTTAGCAAGCATATTCACCCTCCTGTATATACTGTTCAATCAATAAGTATATACTAATCATTTCAATTGCTATATGCAAGTAAGAAGATCAAATTACCGTTGTTTTATTTAACCGCAATCATCGAGCCAAAATTAAAGCATTGGAACCAAAGCTCTACTTGTGAAAATCCTACGTTTTTTAACCGCACTTTGTGTGTCTCGATAGAATCTGTACGCATCACATTTTCAAGTGCAGTGCGTTTCTGGCTCACTTCAAGTTCGCTATAACCATTGGCACGTTTGAATTGGTGGTGCAAGTCAATAAGCAAATTATTAACATTGGTATCTTCAAAACGGAATTTTTCAGAAAGTACTAATACGCCATTTGGATTTAATCCTTCATAAATCTTCGTGAGCAATGCCATGCGATCTTCAGGCGGTAAAAATTGCAAGGTAAAGTTGAGAATGACCATTGAGGCATTTTTAATTTCAACGTGGCGAATATCGTCACAGAGAATTTCTACAGGTACCTCACTATGATATGCCGCAATATGTTGGCGACAACGTTCAACCATCGGTTGAGAATTATCGATACCAATAATTTTTACGTTGGGTTGATGAATATTTCGACGTGCAGAAAGTGTGGCAGCTCCTCGTGAGCAACCTAGATCATAAACGTTACTATCAGCCGTGACGAAACGTTCTGCCAGCATACCGATTGCCGTAATAATGTTGGAATAGCCAGGCACGGAACGTTGAATCATATCTGGAAAGACTTCAGCAACGTTCTCGTCAAAGATGAAATCCCCCAATTTAGCAATGGGGGTAGAAAATAGAGTATCTTTTACCATAATGTGTTAAAGGCAGAGAGAAAGAGTCGTTATTCTAGAAGAAATTTATAAATTATGATTTAGGAAATAAATGCGACATGGCACTCTCTTCTTGTTTAATACGCACGGCTAAGATAAGCAAATAAATAGGTAGTCCAACCAATGCGGTATATTTAGCCTGACAGAAAAGCGATAAACCAATTAATTCGGGAATAATGTTTAAGAAATAATTTGGGTGACGTACGTATTTAAACAAGAAAGAGCGATTAATTTGATGTTCTGGTAAAATATAAATTTTTACTGTCCAAATCTCTTTTAGCTCATAAATCACATAAAATAGCATTGCAATAGCAAAAATTAAAATCGCCAACCCTATTTGTGAAGTGCTATTAAATGACAGGTTTTGCTTATTAGCCTCAATGATCGCCGCAAAATAAAATGCAACATGGGCAATGGACAACAGTGTGGAATTGCGTTTACCATACTGTATTGCACCCTTTGCAATGAGTGCTTTTTCATGACGAATTGAAATAGACAGACTGTAAAAACGGATCGCTAAAATACAGGCAAAAGTAATATTGATAAATAACATGTGGTTATCCTTAACGTAATTTAATCTCAACAAGCCGCATAATATAACAAAAAATCTGATGATATGGCACAAAAAAGCCTTTATTTTGAACATTTATTACTTTTCTTTGCTTTTTTGATTGATTTGTCAGCATAAATAACCTTTTTATCTCTCTTGGTTTTCCGCTATAATTGCGACAGATTTTTGAGCATAATTAAAAGAGTACAAAGGATTTTGAAATGATGCGTACACATTATTGCGGAGCATTAAACCGTAACAATATCGGACAAGACGTAACATTAAGCGGTTGGGTTCATCGCCGTCGTGATTTAGGTGGCTTGATTTTTATTGATATGCGCGATCGTGATGGCATTGTGCAAGTTTGTTTTGATCCTAAATATCAAGATGCATTGACAGCGGCTGCTGGGTTACGTAATGAATTCTGTATTCAAATTAAAGGTGAAGTGATTGCGCGTCCTGAAAACCAAATCAATAAAAATATGGCTACGGGCGAAGTGGAAGTGTTAGCGAAAGAATTACGCATCTACAATGCTTCTGATGTTTTACCATTAGACTTCAACCAAAATAACACCGAAGAACAACGTTTAAAATACCGTTATTTAGATTTACGTCGTCCTGAAATGGCGCAGCGTTTGAAAACCCGTGCAAAAATCACCAGCTTTGTGCGTCGCTTTATGGATGATAATGGTTTCCTTGATATTGAAACTCCAATGCTTACCAAAGCAACGCCAGAAGGCGCGCGCGACTATTTAGTGCCAAGCCGTGTGCATAAAGGCAAATTCTATGCATTGCCGCAATCACCACAGCTTTTCAAACAGCTTTTAATGATGTCTGGTTTTGACCGCTATTATCAAATCGTAAAATGTTTCCGTGATGAAGATTTGCGAGCAGACCGTCAGCCTGAGTTTACTCAAATCGATGTGGAAACTTCTTTCCTAACTGCGCCAGAAGTCCGCGAAATTATGGAACGTATGGTGCACGACTTATGGCTTGATACCATTGGTGTAGATTTAGGTAAGTTCCCAGTGATGACTTGGCAAGAAGCAATGCGTCGTTTTGGTTCGGATAAGCCAGATTTGCGTAATCCATTAGAAATGGTAGATGTAGCAGATATTGTCAAAGATGTTGAATTTAAAGTATTTAATGAGCCAGCAAACAATCCAAATGGCCGTGTTGCAGTCATTCGAGTACCAAATGGTGCAGAAATTACTCGTAAACAAATTGATGAATATACACAATTTGTAGGCATCTACGGTGCAAAAGGTTTGGCTTGGGCAAAAGTAAACGATATTAATGCTGGTCTTGAAGGCGTGCAAAGTCCGATTGCGAAATTCTTAAATGAAGAGGTATGGAAAGCGTTAGCAGAACGTGTGAATGCACAAACTGGCGATATTTTATTCTTCGGTGCAGACAAATGGCAAACGACCACTGATGCAATGGGTGCGTTACGTTTGAAATTAGGTCGTGATCTTGGCTTAACTCGTTTAGACGAATGGCAACCGCTTTGGGTCATTGATTTCCCAATGTTTGAACGTGATGAAGAAGGTAATCTTGCAGCAATGCACCATCCATTCACTTCACCAAAAGATTTCAGCCCAGAGCAATTAGAGGCTGATCCAACAAGTGCGGTAGCCAATGCTTACGATATGGTCATCAACGGCTACGAAGTGGGTGGTGGTTCTGTGCGTATTTTTGATCCGAAAATGCAACAAACTGTGTTCCGTATTCTTGGTATTGACGAAGAACAACAACGCGAGAAATTCGGTTTCTTATTAGATGCATTAAAATTCGGTACTCCACCGCATGCTGGTTTAGCATTCGGTTTAGACCGTTTAACCATGCTTTTAACTGGAACAGAAAACATTCGTGATGTAATTGCCTTCCCGAAAACCACGGCAGCAGCGTGCTTAATGACGGAAGCCCCGAGTTTTGTAAATCCGCAAGCATTGGAAGAGTTGGCAATTTCTGTCGTTAAAGCAGAATAAGTTTGGAATATTAGGAATGAAGTGCGGTCAGATTTGACCGCATTTTTAATGATGCAATACAAAAATAATCAATCTGTTCTTGTTGTAATTTACGCTAAAAATACAAACCGAGTTTTAATGCTCCAACGCCAAGATGATCCTGATTTTTGGCAGTCTGTTACTGGCACCATTGAAAGTGGTGAGACACCAAAAAAAACAGCAATTCGTGAGCTATGGGAAGAAGTGCGGTTAGAAATTTCGGAAAATTCCACCGCGCTTTTTGATTGCAATGAGAGCATAGAATTTGAAATTTTTCCACATTTCCGCTATAAATACGCACCGAATATTACTCACTGCAAAGAACATTTGTTTTTGTGTGAGGCGGAAAAAGAATTTATTCCAGTATTGAGTGAGCATTTGGCATATCAATGGGTTTCCCCTGAACAAGCAATCCAAATGACAAAATCTTCCAATAATGCGGAAGCAATTAGAAAATATATTCTTAAAGATAAATAGAAGGAAATAAAATGGCAGGTCATAGTAAGTGGGCTAATATTAAACACCGCAAAGCAGCACAAGATGCACAACGCGGTAAAATTTTTACTAAATTAATTCGTGAACTTGTTACCGCAGCTAAAATTGGTGGTGGCGATGTGAGTGCTAACCCACGTTTACGTGCAGCAGTAGATAAAGCACTTAGCAACAATATGACGCGCGATACTATCAACCGCGCTATTGATCGTGGCGTAGGTGGTGGCGATGACACCAATATGGAAACCAAAATCTATGAAGGTTATGGCCCGGGCGGTACAGCGGTTATGGTGGAATGTTTAAGTGATAATGCAAACCGTACGATCTCACAAGTGCGCCCTAGTTTTACTAAATGTGGTGGTAACTTGGGAACAGAAGGTTCTGTGGGTTATTTATTTAGCAAAAAAGGTTTAATCTTAATCGCAGAAGCGGATGAAGATGCCTTAACTGAAGCGGCAATCGAAGCGGGTGCTGATGATATTCAACCACAAGATGATGGTTCATTTGAGATCTATACTGCTTGGGAAGATTTAGGTTCAGTACGCGATGGCATTGAAGCAGCTGGTTTTAAAGTACAAGAAGCTGAAGTAACGATGATTCCATCAACAACCGTTGATCTTGATATTGAAACTGCACCAAAATTACTTCGTTTAATTGATATGTTGGAAGATTGTGATGACGTACAAAACGTATATCACAACGGAGAAATCTGTGACGAAGTGGCATCTCAACTTTAATAATGCAATAAATGGGTAATTTAATTACCCATTTTTTATAGAAATTATGAGCATTATTTTAGGTATTGACCCTGGCTCTCGCGTAACGGGTTACGGTGTGATTCGCCAAACAGGGAGACATTTAGAATATCTCGGTAGTGGCGCAATTCGTACTCAAGTTGAAGATTTACCCACCCGTTTGAAACGCATTTATGCTGGGGTAACTGAAATCATCACGCAATTTCAACCTGATATGTTTGCGATTGAACAAGTGTTTATGGCGAAGAATGCGGATTCAGCTTTAAAACTAGGGCAGGCTCGAGGTACGGCGATTGTGGCGGCAGTAAATCATGATTTACCTGTTTTTGAATATGCCGCACGTTTAGTAAAACAAACGGTTGTGGGCATTGGTTCCGCTGATAAAGTGCAAGTGCAAGAAATGATAACTCGTATTTTGAAGTTGTCAGATAAACCTCAAGCCGATGCTGCGGATGCCTTGGCTATCGCGATTACACACGCGCATTCTATTCAACATTCTTTACATATTGCCAATTCTGTGAAAGTGACAGAAACGCAAGAAAAAATGACCGCACTTTTAAAGACCAGATATAGCCGAGGACGCTTTAGATTAAAAATTTAACTGGATGTTCGTCCAGTTTTATTTTATTCTATGCGTTAAGTTTTTTATCATTCGGAAGAATTATGATCGGTCGCTTACAAGGCATTCTTTTAGAAAAACAACCTCCAGAAATTTTACTTAATGTGCAAGGCGTAGGCTATGAATTGCTTTTGCCTATGACGAGTTTCTATGATTTACCAGAAATTGGTCAAGAAACGACTTTATTCACCCATTTTGTTGTTCGGGAAGATGCTCACTTACTCTTTGGATTTGCCCAGAAAACAGACCGCACTTTATTTCGTGAATTAATTAAAACAAATGGGGTAGGGCCTAAATTAGCCTTAGCGATTTTATCCGCCATGTCGGTCGAACAATTTGCCTATGCGATAGAGAGAGAAGAACTTTCTAAACTCACTAAAATTCCAGGTGTTGGCAAAAAAACAGCTGAACGTTTGTTAGTTGAACTCAAAGGTAAATTTAAAGGTGTAAAACAAAGTGATTTCTTTGTAGAAAGTACTCATATTCCGTCAGTTCCATCTATTGAACCGAGTGTAGAAAATTCATCTGATGAAGCTATTTCAGCCTTGATTGCTTTAGGTTATAAACCTTCAGAAGCAGAAAAAATGGTGAAACGAGTTGCTAAGCCAGAATTAACCAGTGAACAAGTTATCCGCGAAGCGTTAAAAACCGCACTGTAGGAAAGATATGATTGAAGCAGATAGAATTATTAGCGTGCAAGCTAAGGCTGATGAAGAGGTTATTGACCGCGCTATTCGTCCGAAATTATTAGCAGATTATGTTGGGCAGCCGCAAGTGCGTGAGCAAATGGATATTTTCATCAAGGCTGCCAAACTACGTCAAGATGCCTTAGATCATTTATTGATTTTTGGCCCCCCTGGTTTGGGAAAAACAACCCTTGCTAATATTGTGGCAAATGAAATGGGCGTGAATATTCGTACAACGTCAGGGCCAGTATTAGAAAAAGCGGGCGATTTGGCTGCAATGCTAACTAATCTTGAACCGTACGATGTATTATTTATTGATGAAATCCATCGACTTTCCCCTGCGATTGAAGAAGTCCTTTATCCAGCAATGGAAGACTATCAATTAGATATTATGATTGGCGAAGGGCCAGCTGCTCGTTCTATTAAATTAGATTTGCCACCTTTTACTTTGGTTGGTGCGACCACTAGAGCGGGTTCTTTGACTTCGCCATTACGTGATCGTTTTGGTATTGTGCAACGTTTGGAGTTTTATTCTGTAGAAGATTTAACCTCTATCGTGGCACGAAGTGCTGGCTGTTTAAATCTTGAATTAGAACAACAGGCCGCTTTTGAGGTGGCTCGTCGTTCACGAGGCACACCTCGAATTGCAAACCGTTTATTACGACGCGTGCGTGATTATGCAGATGTACGCAATGGGGGAGTAATTTCGGTAGATGTGGCAAAACAAGCGCTTTCAATGTTGGATGTAGACGATGCTGGATTTGATTATTTAGATAGAAAATTGTTGTCTGCAGTTATTGAGCGTTTTGATGGTGGACCTGTAGGGCTGGATAATCTTGCTGCTGCAATTGGCGAAGAACGTGATACCATTGAAGATGTTTTAGAGCCTTATTTGATTCAACAGGGTTTTTTACAAAGAACGCCACGTGGACGTATTGCAACATCGAAAACTTATCGCCATTTCGGTCTGCAGAAATTATCAGACTAGATAAATTTAACTACTAAAAAAGCCTTATTGTATTCAATAAGGCTTTTTTAATTACTCACTATAACTTTTCAAATTACTTAATTTTGCTAAACCCACTTCACAACTTTTTAACTGAGTCGCTAATTCCATTTGAAGAATTTGTTGTTTGCTTTGGTTTAGTTTACTTTTGATTTTATTTACTTGAATGTGGGTTCCAGGTTGTTTTTCTGCTTGGGCAATCAAATTTTCTGTTTCTTTAAATAATTGCTCACATTGTTTAGGTATTAAATTAGATTCGGCTAAAACAGAAGTTGAAAATAAGCATAAAAGTGCGGTAAAAAAAAGCGTGATTTTTTTCATTTTAGAATCCAAAATTACTTTTCGATAGAATAAATGTCGAAATTTTTCGAAAGATAGCAAAATATGCTTGAACTGTCTAATTTTTTATTCAAAATTTGTGATGTGTGTCAAATTAATTAATCAATAAGAAATCCACAATCAATCTTTAAAACTATAAAAATTTACCCCGAAATTATCCTCTAGGATGAAATCTTTCATGCAATCGTTTCAATCTCTCTTTTGCCACATGAGTATAAATCTGTGTTGTGGATAAATCTGTATGCCCTAGCAACATTTGCACCACACGTAAATCCGCACCATGATTCACTAAATGGGTGGCAAAAGCATGGCGAAGAACGTGAGGGGAAAGTGCATCAGCATCAATATCTGCGAGAATGGCATAATGTTTTACACGATGCCAGAAAGTTTGACGAGTCATTTGCTGTGCGCGCTGACTTGGAAACACAACATCAGAACTCTGCCCATTTAAGAGAACAGGGCGACCATAAAGCATAAATTGACGAACCCAATAGGCAGCTTCTTCCCCCATTGGCACAATACGTTCCTTGTTCCCTTTACCAATCACGCGCACCACGCCTTGTTGCACGCTCATGTTTTCAATCGTAAGCGAAACTAACTCCGTTACACGAAGCCCCGTCGCATAAAGCAACTCTAACATTGCCTTATCACGCAATTCCAAAGGGACTTCCACATCTGGCGTATTGAGCAAATCTGATACTTGTTGCTCAGTTAAATATTTTGGCAAGCGACTGGGTAATTTAGGCGAACTTAGCACCGCACTTGGATCATCTACTCGGTATTTTTCCCGATATAAATATTGGAAAAGTTTACGCATTGCACTTAACATTCGCGCGGTGCTTGTGGCTTTGTAACCTTTCTCCAAACGTTCCCCCAGAAAACCTTGCAAATCAACAGCATCTAAAGTTTCCAAAGACAAGTCATTTTTATCCAACCAATCACAAAGTGCGGTTAAATCCAAACGATAAGATTGAACGGTATTTTCTGAAAGCCCTTTTTCAATCCAATATTCGTTAAGAAACAAATCAATAAGTGCAAGATTTTTCATATTAATTTTCTACAAGGAAAGCGATGCGTCCTATTTATGCTGAACAATCAAAAAGGCATTTAACTTGCGTGGAATCACAAAAAATGCTGCTGCCGCGATGATACTCATCAATACAAATGTCATCGCTGGCGACGTTGGATAAATCGTTCCCGCAATCGCGGTAAAAATGGCAATTAACACACCATTGGATAAACCATTATACAACCCTTGTAATTTCGCAATATGGCTTTGCGGTTGCGTAGTGATATAGCGAACAATCGCATAATGGCACACGGCATAAGTCAAACTATGCATAAGTTGCAATAAGAATATCAACCAAAAATCTTCAATATATCCCATTACAGCCCAGCGTCCAACGCACGCAATCGCAGAAATATAAAGCAGCACGCTGATAGAAATATTTTGAAATAAGCGACGAGAGAAGAAAAATAATACAATTTCTGCTAATACGCCAATGCCCCAAAGTAAGCTAGTTTGAGAAATGGAGATCCCAATACTTGTCCAATAAATCGTGCTATAAACATAATAAGCCGCATGAGAGCCTTGAATGAGTCCTACTGCAATCATTACTCGCAATGTCATTGGATTTTTCAGTAAAGCAATAAAACCAATATGATTTTGATCGCTGCCTTCAGGTATTTCATCTTTTGGGGGAATGGTCGGTTTTAAAAGCTGAATGATGGTATAGAAAGATAAAAGTGCGGTTAAAATCCACACGATATTTTGCTCGCCAACCCAGCCAATCATGCCACCAAACACCACTACGCCAAGGATAAAGGCAGCAGAGCCAACTAAACGAACTTTGCCGTAATCTAAGCCGATTTGGCGTTGCCAAGTGGATGCCAAGGAATCCCCAATTGGCATTCCTGCTGAATTCACAGAGGCATATAAACCAATAGCAATAAATAACAACCAAAAATTATGTGCAACTAAACTCATTGCCGCCATAATAATGGCCGATGCTAACGCCAATAGGCGTAAGGAATTAATAATATGATTGGCTTTTTTAATCAGCGATGAAAAAAATAATCCGCCCGCAAATCGGAAAATATAAGCACTCCCGATAACTAAGCCAATCATTTCTTCGCCATATTGTTGTGATTTCAACCATGCGGGAAAGAAAGGTAAAAATACGCCATAAGCGCAGTAGTAACCTAGAAAGCTCAGTGCGAGCCAATAAAAAGGACGAAGTTGCATCAGAATAAAGTTTCCATTTCTTGTGAACGAGATAAACAAGCCTGCATAGCTTGCTCTATTATTTGATTAAAATGTTGTGCGTCAAATACGGCTAACGCTGCCGCGGTGGTGCCGCCTTTCGAGGTGACATTTTCACGCAAAGTTGAAAGTGCAATTTGCGGATTTTCTGTTACCATTTTTGCTGCACCGAGCATTGATTGCTGCACTAATTCACGGGCAGTTTTTTCATCAATATTCATTTTAATTAAGGCTTTCTGCATTGCTTCTAGCATTAAAAAGAAATAAGCTGGGCTACTTCCTGAAGCGGCAGTTACTGCGTGCATTTGAGTTTCATCATCCACCCAAACCGTTCTTCCCACTGCCCCCAATAAATCTTGTGCAAAAGTGCGGTGATTTTCGCTCGTATTTTTCGGTGCAAATAAACCTGCCATACCTTCGCCCACTAATGCTGGCGTATTGGGCATAACACGCACTACTGCGTTCGCACTTGGAATTAATGCGTTCAAGCGTTCAGTTGAAATCCCCGCAGCAATGGAAATTAATAATTTATCGGAAAAATCCACCGCACTTAGTGGCGAACAAACATCAGCCATCATTTGAGGTTTTACTGCAAGCAACACAACCTCAGCTTTGATTACGCTTTCCACATTATTTTCAGAAGTTGTCACGCCAAGATTGGCAAAAAATGCTCTTTTTTCCTCATTCGGATCATTCACAATAATTTGCTTAGCAGGATAACCTTGTTTCAATAAACCAAGAATAATAGCCTGTGCCATATTACCGCCGCCAATAAAGGCAATCAATTTGTGTTGCATCGTTTTTCCTATTGTTATGGGCTATAATGCTGCATATTCTACCCTATATTGAAGGAAGTGTTACGATGTGGTTCAAAAATTTAATGACTTATAGGCTGACTAAACCGCTAGATTGGGATCTTGCACAGCTACAAACTCAACTGGAAGATTGTCAATTTCATCCTTGCGGTGCTCAAGATCAAAGTAAATTTGGCTGGTCAGCCCCATTACGAGGAAGTGATTTACTCTATTTTTCTGTTGGAAAACAAATTCTATTAATCGCCAAAAAAGAAGAAAAAATCTTGCCGGCAAATGTGGTCAAACGTGAATTAGATGACCGCATTGAAAGCCTTGAACAAAAAGAAAATCGCAAACTTAAAAAGGTAGAAAAACAGACATTAAAAGATGATGTTGTTATGAATTTATTACCTCGTGCATTTAGTAAAAATCAGCATACGGCACTATGGATTGATACGGAAAATAATCTTGTTCATGTTGATGCCGCATCAAGTAAACGCGCGGAAGATGCGCTTGCATTACTGCGGAAATCCTTAGGTTCGCTCCCTGTCGTGCCTTTAGCCTTTGCTAATGAACCCAGCACGATTTTAACCAATTGGATCCTTCAAGATACTTTACCGCATTGGTTACTTGCATTAGAAGAAGCCGAGCTTCGTGGCAGTCAGGAAGACAGCGTTATTCATTGTAAAAAACAACCTTTAGAAAATGAAGAAATTCTCGCTCTTCTGCAAGATGGCAAAAAAGTAGTAAGTAAATTAGCCTTAGAATGGGAGGATACCTTAACTTTCGTTTTTAACGAAGATTGCACCCTCAAACGTTTAAAATTTGCAGATACTGTACGGGAAAAAAATGATGATATTCTGAAAGAAGATTTTGCACAGCGTTTCGATGCAGATTTTGTACTGATGACTGGTATTTTAGCCAAACTCACCGAAAATTTATTAGATGAATTTGGTGGCGAAAAAGCGAGATTATAAAATCGCGCTTTAATCATTCTAAAATGAAGTTTATTTTTACAATGTGAATCTAATATTCAGCGTATTCAAACCAGCTCTCTAAAATTAAACAAGCTGACACTCCATCGATTTTACCTTTTTTTAATGCTTTAAAACCACCACGTTCAAAAATCTCACTACGAGCTTGCGTGGTGGTTAATCGTTCATCTTGTAAATGAATATTAACGCCAAAACGACCTTGTAAACGATTTGCAAATTTACGAGCACGTAGAGTGAGATCTTGTTCTGTTCCGTCCATATTTAAAGGAAGACCAACAATGACAACATCTGGTTTCCATTCTTTCAAACATTTTTCGATCGCTTCCCAATTTGGGATGCCATCTTGCGCCTTAAAAGCGGGCAAGGTTTGTGCTGTGCCAGTAATACTTTGTCCTATGGCACAACCGATACTTTTAGTGCCAAAATCAAAAGCCAGAGCGGTAATTCCCATTAACTATGCCCTACTTGTGCTAACGCAAAATTATAAGGATGAATACCAAGTAACTGATTGGCTGCAGCATAACGATCTTCATAGGGCATATCAAATAAAATTTGATCGTTAGATGACACCACCAACCACGCATTATCTCTGATTTCTTTTTCTAACTGACCAGCCCCCCAGCTTGAACATCCTAGCGCAACAAGATATTTTTCAGGCGCAAAAGTTGAACCTAGCGTTTCCACCACATCAGCGGAGGTTGTCATTGAAAGTTCCTCTGTGACTTTGTAAGTATGTTGAAAAGCATTAAGCGTATTCTTATGTAAAATAAACCCTCTTTCTGTATGCACAGGCCCACCCGCAACCACCATTTCATTACCAAAAGTGCGGTCATTTTTCATCATAAAATTGAGTTTTGAATAAAGTTCCGCAATGCTTAAATCTGTCGGCTGATTAATTACCAAACCCATTGAACCCTGTTCATTATGCTCACACATAAACACCACCGTGCGATTAAAATAATCGTCTAAATGTGGCATTGCGATCAAAAATTTTCCTTGTAATTCCATCATTCGCCTAAATCCCCAAAACAAATTTGCAATGCACTTATCGCTGCAAGTGATGCAGTTTCAGTGCGTAAAACACGTTTTCCTAATAAAATTTCAGTAAATCCTTGCTGTTCAGTTTGGGCAATTTCTTGTGCTGATAATCCACCTTCCGAGCCAATTAATAAGCGAACACCCCCAGCAGGAATAGTCGGTAAGGTTTTAATAGAATAGTGCGCGCGTGGATGTAAATTCAATTTCAATGCACCATCATTTTCTGCACACCAATCTTGTAATTTCATCAGTGGACGAATCTCTGGCACGCTATTACGACCGCATTGCTCACAAGCTGCAATCGCAATTTTTTGCCATTGTTGGATTTTTTTATCCATCCGCTCAGTGTCAAGTTTTACGCCACAGCGTTCTGACCATAATGGCGTAATCACATTTACCCCTAATTCTACGGATTTTTGAATAGTAAATTCCATTCGTTCTCCGCGAGAAATCACTTGTCCTAAATGGATTTTTAAATGGGATTCTTTATCCGCAAGCTCACGCCCCAAAATCTCTACTTTTACGGACTTTTTATTTGACTCAATAATTTTTGCTGGATAAATATGATTAGAACCATCAAAGAGTTCAAGCTGTTCGCCTTCTGTCATTCTTAACACTCGAGCAACGTGATTTGCAGCGTCTTCTGAAAGATAACATTGAGTTTGATTTTCAAGGGATATTGGATGATAAATTCTTGGTATGCGCATAATGTTTATTTATATGAATGAAAAAGTGCGGTCATTTTAACTGGTGTTTTTATAAGATATTCATCTTACGACGAATAAACGCCATCATACTGTGCAAGAGTAAAAACAATAAAGATAAAGCATACAAAGGCATATTTCCTAACACAGAATAAGGGGTTTTGCCTTCCGCAGGTGCAATTTTATAAGTCAAAGTTGTTTCAATAAATTGCGGGGCTTGTGCTAATACCTTACCTTGCGCATCAACAAAAACTGAAATCCCCGTATTTGTTGCACGAATAAGCGGTTTGCCTAATTCTAAAGCGCGCATTCTTGCCATCTGTAAATGTTGCCAAGGCCCAATAGAATCGCCAAACCACGCATCATTAGATAAGGTGAGCAAATAATCCGTATCTTGTTTCAAATTTTGTCGCACTTGCTCGCCGAAAATAATTTCATAACAAATTGCTGGCGAAAAAGCACGTTTTTTTGCGATTAAAGAGGGTTGAACAGCCTCTCCACTTTGAAATGCTGACATTGGTAAATTAAACACTGAATTAAGCGGTCGCAAAATACTTTCTAGCGGAACATATTCCCCGAAAGGCACGAGATGATGTTTATTATAACGATTTGGCGTATCTGGTTGATAAGGAAAATCTGGGTTTCCAGTAGTCATAATTGAATTTAATAACTTACCAGATTTTGTATCTTGGAATACCGTTCCAATCATAATCTCCGTTTTAGTTTCTTTAGCAGCATGCTCTAATTTTTCAAAAAATGGTGTAATTGCATTTTCAAGGGTTGGTAAGGCTGATTCAGGCAAAATAATTAAATCGGTTTTACCAAGATTTTCTGCGATTAATTTTTGATAAATTGCCAAAGTAGAATAGAAATAATTAGGATCCCATTTAAGATTTTGTTCAATATTGCCTTGCGCAAGCGTGACTGAAATTGCCTTATTTTCAACAGATTTTACAAAGTGAATTCGCGATGAATAAGCACTTAATCCCCCTACAATAATCAATAACAAAGCATTCGCTAAAACTAATTTAAAATTTTTCGTTTTAAACAAAGATGAAACGAGATTAAAAATGACCGCACTTGCCCAAAGGGTAAAGAATGTCAATCCTGTTACCCCAAAAATCGGGGCGAGACCATAAAATGGGCTGTCAATTTGTGTATAACCAAACTGAAGCCAAGGAAAACCAGTAAAAATCCAACCCCGTAAAAATTCTGTCAATGTCCAAATCACGGCAAAAATTACCGCACTTTGCACTTTGAAACGCTGAACTAAATAGGTAAAGAGCATTGGATATAGCGCAAGATAAGCCGCAAGCAAACCGACAAGGAAATAACTCACTCCTAACGACGCGCCACCAAATTGATGGATACTAACATTAAGCCAACTTACTCCAAAGCAGAAAAATCCCATCGCCCACAAGAAAGTGGATAAAAGTGCGGTGGATTTTTTAGGATTTTTAGCGACATAAAGTAAACCGAGTAAAGACACATAGGCTAAAGGCCAATAATCAAATGGCGAAAAGGCAAAAACACCGACTAAACCCGATATAAAAGCAATAAAATAAGTTAAATATTTATTCATAAATTTAATTGATAATAAAATCCTATTCAGATTTTTCATCTACATTATTCATTTCTGCCAAATGTTCATCTGGCACTGTCACGCGAAGTTGAATTAATCGACGACTATCTGCAGAAGTCACTTTAAATTGAAGGTTTTTCAAAATAATTTCTTCCCCACGTTTTGGTAAATAACCAAAAGTCTGCATAATCAGACCGCCAATGGTATCTACTTCTTCATCATCAAAATCCGTATTAAATTGCCCATTGAAATCATCAATATCGGTGAGCGCACGCACTGCATAAGTATGACGAGAAAGCTGACGAATATCCGCAATCTCTTCTTCATCAAATTCATCTTCAATATCGCCAACAATTTGTTCCAAAATATCTTCAATAGTAACAAGCCCCGACACTGCACCAAATTCATCCACCACAATGGCCATATGGAAACGCTCAGAGCGAAAATCTTTTAACATACGATCCACTCTTTTGCTTTCTGGCACAATCACGACGGGGCGCAATAATGAAGATAAATCAAATGCTTCGGCATCTTCACGTAAAAATTTTAATAAATCTTTTGCGTGCAAAATGCCCACGATATTATCGCGGTCATCGGCATCGGCAATCACAGGAAAACGAGAATGTGCGGATTCAATAATTGTGTTTAAACAAGTATTTAAATCTTGTTGATCTTCAATAAAAATAATTTGTGAACGAGGAATCATAATATCACGAACACGAAGTTCCGCAATTTCCATCACGCCTTCAATCATTTCACGCGTATTTTGATCAATTAGATCGTTTTGTTCTGAATCGCGAATCACTTCCACAAGTTCTTCACGATTTTTTAATTCGCCTTGAAAAAAGCGACCGAATAAAGATTGGAAAAAAGGTTTTTTCGTATTTTCAGGTTGGTTTGAATTTTGCTGTTCGTCGTTCATATTGATTTGTGTTTGATGTCTTATTGACGGCGAAAAAGTATCATATTTTAAAAAAAAGAGCAAAAAGCGAAAAGAGGAAAATCAATAAAAATAACTGCACATTGGGTTTGAACCTAAAGTGCGGTTAAAAATACACAATTTTACGGAGAGGGGAAACTTCTAGACAACAAAATATTCTTATTTTGTTTATATGACGAAAAGTACCTATGTTGTGGATAACATTGTGAATAACGGATTTCTGATTGTGAATTGATCTCGTAAAAACAGGCAAAGATCCTTATCACATCAAACTTCAAAATAAATTGAGTTATTTACAACCAAAAGATCTTAAACAAAAATAAACCGCACTTTTCACATTCAAAATGGAAGAAAGTGCGGTAAAAAAATACAATTTTTAAAACAGTTTTATTCACAAAAGATCTTTTTATCATCTCTTTGAGTTATTCAATATTTCTGTGGATAAAATTGTGGTTGAGAAAATCTATAATGTTGTATAACTCAAATTAACTTTTTTAATAAAATTTCAGATTTAAATTTATTCCTTTTAATTCAACTAGTTAGAATTAAAAGAGTGAACGCATTTATAATACACAGAATACATCAAAATTTGATGTTTAATTTTTATACAGTTTGTTTTACACTGGATAAATAACGTTCCCAATCAAAATATTGACCAGGATCGATCTTACGTCCTGGCGAAATATCGCAATGTCCAACAATTCGATCTTTTGTAATCTTCGGGTAACTTTTCATTATTACGTTAGTAAGCTCTTGCAATGAAAAATATTGAGCGTCGGTAAAAGGCTGTTCATTACTCCCCTCCAGCTCAATTCCAATGGCAAAATCATTACATTTTTCTCGTCCTTGAAAATTAGATACGCCTGCGTGCCAAGCGCGATCATTAAAATTGACATATTGCGTAATTCGCCCATTTCGTTCGATTAAACAATGGGCAGAAACACGCATTTGATAAATTTCTGCAAAATAAGGATGGATCTTAGGATCTAATTTCCCTTGAAAAAAATCATCCACATATCCGCCACCAAATTGTTCTGGCGGTAGACTAATATAATGAATAACTAATAAGGAAATATCCTGCGGATTTGGGCGTTTATCAAAATGCGGAGATGGAATTTGCCGACAATCGGTCAATATACCTTGTTCAATATCTTTTAGTTTTTGCATACTTTTTTCCTTTTTTTGCGATCAGGATCGCAGAAAAAGTGCGGTCAATTTTACAAACAAATTTTTCCTTTTCACAATGTCATCGCTAACAAAGGCTTAATAAAAGGAAAATGAATGAAATTAACAACACAGCAAACCTTGAAAAAAGGGTTTACATTAATAGAGCTAATGATTGTGATTGCAATTATTGCTATTTTAGCCACTATCGCAATTCCCTCTTATCAAAATTATACTAAAAAAGCAGCGGTATCTGAATTACTGCAAGTGTCAGCGCCTTATAAGGCTGATGTGGAATTATGTGTTTATAGCACAGGCAAACCTTCCAGTTGCTCGGGAGGAAGCAATGGAATTGCAGCGGATATAAAGACAACAAAAGGCTATGTAAAATCAGTGACAACAAGCAACGGTGCAATAAAAGTAGAGGGTAATGGTACATTAGATGGAATGAGTTACACGCTCACAGCTGAAGGCGATAGTGCAAAAGGCGTTACATGGAAAACCACCTGTGGCACAACGAATGCCGATATTTTCCCTGCTGGATTCTGTTCAAAATGATCGACTTAACTAGTGCAAAACCTCGTGTAAAAGCTCAAAATGGCGATGTATTTACGATCTTGCCTGATTTATGGGCGCGTAATCAACAACAGCAATCCTTGCTCTTGCGGTATTTTGCTTTGCCACTTAAAGAAGAAAATAATCGTCTTTGGCTAGGGGTTGATTCTCTCTCCAATCTTTCAGCCTGTGAAACCATTGCGTTTATAACGGGAAAACCTGTCGAACCAATTTTGTTAGAAAGTAGCCAACTCAAAGAACTGTTACAACAACTTACTCCGTGCCAAATGCAAGTGGAAGAACAAGTTAAATTCTATCAACATCAAGAAACCCATTTTGAACAAGAAGATGATGAACCTGTTATCCGCTTACTTAATCAGATTTTTGAATCTGCCTTACAAAAAAATGCCTCTGATATTCATTTAGAAACCTTGGCTGATCAGTTTCAAGTGCGGTTTAGAATTGATGGTGTTTTACAACCACAACCCTTAATAAACAAAATATTCGCCAATCGTATTATTTCACGCTTAAAATTACTGGCTAAATTAGATATTAGTGAAAATCGACTTCCACAAGATGGACGATTTCAATTTAAAACGACTTTTTCCGATATTCTTGATTTTCGCCTTTCAACCTTACCAACCCATTGGGGCGAAAAAATTGTGTTACGAGCGCAACAAAATAAACCAGTAGAACTTAGCTTTTCTGAATTAGGTATGACAGAAAATCAGCAACAAGCATTTCAACGCGCACTTAGCCAGCCACAAGGATTAATTTTAGTCACTGGTCCAACAGGAAGTGGAAAAAGTATCTCACTTTACACCGCACTTCAGTGGCTAAATACGCCTGATAAACATATTATGACTGCTGAAGATCCCATTGAAATTGAGCTGGATGGCATTATTCAAAGCCAAATTAACCCACAGATTGGATTAGATTTTAACCGCCTATTGCGCGCTTTCTTACGCCAAGATCCCGATATTATTATGTTAGGCGAAATTCGCGATGAAGAAAGTGCAAAGATTGCATTACGTGCTGCACAAACGGGGCATTTGGTGCTTTCAACTTTACATACCAATGATGCAATATCTGCTATATCTCGCTTACAACAACTTGGTATTCAACAGTATGAAATTGAAAACAGCTTACTGCTCGTTATTGCGCAACGTCTTGTACGAAAGCTTTGTCCAAAGTGCGGTGGAAATTTAATAAATTCTTGTGATTGCCATCAAGGTTATCGAGGTCGAATCGGCGTGTATCAATTTCTACATTGGCAGCAGAATGGCTATCAAACGGATTTTAAAAATTTACGTGTGAGTGGTTTAGAAAAAGTTAATCAAGGAATGACGGATAATAAAGAAATTGAACGTGTGTTAGGTAAAAATTTATGACTAAAAAACTCTTTTATTATCAAGGTAGTAACGCATTAAATCAGAAACAAAAAGGCTCAATTATTGCGGATACGAAACAACAAGCACACTTTCAATTAATAAGCCGTGGGCTTACTCACATCAAATTACAACAAAACTGGCAATTTGGGACAAAGCCCAAAAATTCAGAAATTAGTGAATTACTCAATCAATTAGCCACATTGCTACAATCCGCAATTCCGTTAAAAAACAGTCTGCAAATTTTGCAACAAAATTGTACTCAAATTGTACTCAATGAATGGCTTGAACGACTGCTTCAATCTATTGAATCTGGTTTAGCATTCTCACAAGCCATTGAACAACAAGGGAAATATCTCACTCAACAAGAAATTCAACTGATTCAAGTGGGAGAAATGACGGGAAAACTTTCCGTTGTTTGTAAAAGAATAGCCACACATCGCAGCCAATCTTTAGCATTACAACGTAAATTACAGAAAATTATGTTATATCCCTCAATGGTATTGGGAATTTCTCTATTATTGACACTCGCATTACTGCTTTTTATCGTGCCTCAATTTGCTGAAATGTACAGTGGCAACAATGCGGAGTTACCAACAATAACCGCAATATTGCTCTCTATATCCAATTTTCTTAAGCAAAATATTGGCATTTTGCTATTTTTCGTTTTGAGTTTTTTTCTATTTTATTATTTCTATCTAAAACGCCAGACTTGGTTTCATCAAAAGAAAAATCAACTTATTTCTATCACGCCTATTTTTGGCACAATTCAAAAGCTTTCACGTTTAGTGAACTTTAGTCAAAGTTTACAAATTATGTTGCAAGCTGGCGTACCGCTTAATCAGGCACTAGACAGTTTTCTCCCTCGCACACAAACGTGGCAAATCAAGAAAACGCTTGTAAATGACATCATATTAGATAAAGAAGTGCGGTCAATTTTGCAATGGGTTTCTCAAGGCTATGCGTTTTCTAATAGTGTAAGTAGCGATCTTTTCCCGATGGAAGCACAACAAATGCTACAAATTGGCGAGCAAAGCGGAAAACTCGCTTTGATGCTAGAGCATATTGCTGAAAATTACCAAGAAAAACTTAATCATCAAATTGACTTACTCTCACAAATGCTAGAACCATTAATGATGGTGATCATCGGCAGTCTGATTGGAATTATTATGATGGGAATGTATTTACCTATCTTTAATATGGGTTCTGTTATTCAATGATTTATTTCATAATGTTTTTATTAGGCGGTATCTTAGGGATCGCATTGTGGTTCTACCTATCTGGTTTTATTACGCATTTGCAGCAAGAGATTTATGCGACTTACGTTGAATTATTTCCACAAAACAGTTCTCCATTTCAACCGCACTTTGCTTCTATTCAACAAAAAAAGTGCGGTCATATTTTGAGGTATTTTTTAAGTGTTGGAGTTGGATTTATATTTTTACAAATTGCCTTCAAAGATTCTATTTTTACTGTATGGATCGGACTCACACTTATTATTCTTTGGACAATCAGTTATCTTGATTGGCACTATCAACTTATTTCTACGACACCCTGTTTATGGTTACTTACTCTAGGATTATTTGGAGCAGACAATAACTTTTCATTGCTAACGTTATCTGAAAGCATAAAAAGTGCGGCTAGTTTTTTTATTGTTTTCTACGCAATCTATTGGATTGCAAAATGTTATTACAGAAAAGAAGCCTTTGGACGGGGAGATTATTGGCTAGCAATGGCATTAGGAAGTTTTATTCGTTTAGAAACCTTACCGCACTTTTTATTATTAGCCTCAGTGCTTGGAATATGTTTTTCGCTTATTCATAAAAAGAAAAAAGAATTTATACCTTTTGCCCCTTTTATGAACTTATCAGCTGTCATCATTTATTTCGTCAAATATTACGGATATTAAAAAGGGGAAAACATAATATTTTCCCCTTGTTCTTCATAGAAGTGCGGTTGCTTTTACGAACGTTTCATCACTTCAAAAAACTCTTCGTTGGTTTTCGCCATCATCAGCTTATCAATCAAGAATTCCATTGCATCCACTTCATCCATTGGATTAAGAATCTTACGAAGAATCCACATTTTTTGTAATTCGTCCGCTGTTGTGAGTAAGTCTTCTTTACGAGTACCAGAGCGTTTAAAGTCAATGGCTGGGAATACGCGTCTTTCTGCAATTTTACGAGAAAGGTGTAATTCCATATTACCTGTACCTTTAAATTCTTCGAAAATAACTTCATCCATTTTCGAACCAGTATCAACTAGTGCTGTTGCAATAATCGTTAAACTGCCGCCTTCTTCCACATTACGTGCAGCTCCAAAGAAACGTTTTGGACGATGCAACGCATTAGCATCCACACCACCAGACAAAATTTTACCTGAAGCTGGAGTGACTGTATTGTAAGCGCGCGCTAAACGAGTAATAGAATCAAGCAAAATGACCACATCTTTTTTATGCTCTACTGAACGTTTCGCTTTTTCGATTACCATTTCAGCCACTTGAACGTGACGAGTTGCAGGCTCATCAAAAGTAGAAGCAATGACTTCACCTTTTACAGAACGTTGCATTTCTGTCACTTCTTCTGGGCGTTCATCAATCAATAATACGATAAGTTCCACATCGGGGTAATTATGCGTGATACTTTGCGCAATATTTTGCAACAACATGGTTTTACCCGCTTTTGGTGGTGCTACGATTAACCCACGTTGGCCTTTACCAATTGGCGAGGCTAAATCCAAAATACGCGCGGTTAAATCTTCAGTTGAGCCATTGCCTCTCTCCATTCTTAAACGAGAGTTAGCATGTAATGGCGTTAAGTTTTCAAATAAGATTTTGCTACGGGAAACTTCTGGTTTGTCGTCATTAACTTGATCAACTTTTAAAAGTGCAAAATAACGTTCGCCTTCTTTTGGTGGACGAATTTTACCTTCGATTTTATCCCCAGTTTGAAGATTAAAACGACGGATTTGACTTGGGGAAACATAAATATCATCAGGGCCTGCAAGATAGGAACTGTCGGCAGAACGAAGGAAACCAAAACCATCTGGTAAAATTTCTAACACACCACCGCCGAAAATATCTTCGCCACTTTTGGCGTGCTGTTTTAAGATTGCAAAGACAATATCTTGTTTACGCAAACGAGCTAAATTTTCTAAGCCCATTTGCTCCTCGCCGAGTTTCACAAGATCAGAAACAGGCGTATTTTTAAGTTCTGTTAAATGCATAATGAATAAATGTTGGAATTAATAAGAATTGATTATTCGAATGGTGGGCTTGCACCCTTTGAATGGCGCGTAAATTACCACTAAAACCCTACGCTGTCTAGCTTTTATTAGCATTTAATATAAAAAATTACCGCACTTTTTTTAAGAACTTATTTTGGAAGTTTAGCCGTCTAGATTGTTATTTATTTGATTTTTAATTAGAATACGGACAATTTGTAAGGTTATCAATAAGCACTTAAGGTAAATTATGGCGGATTGGGACGGAAAATATATCAGCCCTTATGCAGAACACGGCAAAAAAAGTGAGCAAGTAAAAAAAATTACAGTATCTATTCCCATTAAAGTACTGGAAATTTTGACGAATGAACGCACTCGCCGCCAATTAAAAAGTTTACGTCACGCAACTAACAGTGAATTGCTTTGTGAAGCATTCTTACACGCATTCACAGGACAACCTTTACCCACCGATGCAGATTTAATGAAAGAGCGTAATGATGAAATCCCTGAAGATGCCAAAGTGCTTATGCGTGAATTAGGTGTCGATCCAGAAAGCTGGGAATATTAACCGCACTTTTCACTTATCCGTTCAAGCCATTCAAAATTAAACATTCAGGGTTGTCATTGCCCTGACAACTGTCGTGCCAGTGCTGCAATTTTTGTACCATTTTTTGTAACTGTTCTATTTGTTGATTTAATGTCGCAATATGTTGAGCAGTTAGCACTTTCACTTCTCGGCAGCTACGCTTAGGATTATCTTGTAGTGCTAATAATTGTGCGATTTGATGTAACGAAAACCCAACATTGCGTGAGTGTCGAATAAAATGCAACCTTTCTAAATCACTTTCTCCATAATTTCGATAGCCTGACAAACTGCGAACAGCGGGTTTAATTAACCCTATTTTTTCATAATCACGGATTTGTTTTGTAGATAAACCTACTAATTTTGCGGCTTCACTAATATTCATAAAAAACTTCTTGACCTTAACCTTATGTAAAGGTTTATAGTTTAACCATCAATAAAACAACTAACAAGGAGTAAAAATGAAAACTATCACATTAACCATAAAAGGCATACATTGCGGCTGTTGCGTAAAAAGTCTTACTCAAGTTTTAACTGAATTAGATGGTGTACAATCTGCTGATGTGCAATTAGAGGGTAAAGTAAATATTACTTTTGATGAAAATCGAGTCAATGTTGCACAGCTGATTGAGGTCATTGAAGATGCTGGATTTGACGCCACAGAGTAAAAAAATTTCAATTCAGATTGGTGGGATGACCTGCCAATCTTGTGCCAATCGCATTCATCAATAAAACAACTAACAAGGAGTAAAAATGAAAACTATCACATTAAACATAAAAGGCATACATTGCGGCTGTTGCGTAAAAAGTCTTACTCAAGTTTTAACTGAATTAGATGGTGTACAATCTGCTGATGTGCAATTAGAGGGTAAAGTAAATATTACTTTTGATGAAAATCGAGTCAATGTTGCACAGCTGATTGAGGTCATTGAAGATGCTGGATTTGACGCCACAGAGTAAAAAAATTTCAATTCAGATTGGTAGGATGGCCTGCCAATCGCATTCATCAATAAAACAACTAACAAGGAGTAAAAATGAAAACTATCACATTAAACATAAAAGGCATACATTGCGGCTGTTGCGTAAAAAGTCTTACTCAAGTTTTAACTGAATTAGATGGTGTACAATCTGCTGATGTGCAATTAGAGGGTAAAGTAAATATTACTTTTGATGAAAATCGAGTCAATGTTGCACAGCTGATTGAGGTCATTGAAGATGCTGGATTTGACGCCACAGAGTAAAAAAATTTCAATTCAGATTGGTAGGATGGCCTGCCAATCGCATTCATCAATAAAACAACTAACAAGGAGTAAAAATGAAAACTATCACATTAAACATAAAAGGCATACATTGCGGCTGTTGCGTAAAAAGTCTTACTCAAGTTTTAACTGAATTAGATGGTGTACAATCTGCTGATGTGCAATTAGAGGGTAAAGTAAATATTACTTTTGATGAAAATCGAGTCAATGTTGCACAGCTGATTGAGGTCATTGAAGATGCTGGATTTGACGCCACAGAGTAAAAAAATTTCAATTCAGATTGGTGGGATGACCTGCCAATCTTGTGCCAATCGCATTGAAAAAGTTTTAAATAAAAAACCATTTGTGCAACAAGCGGGAGTGAATTTTGCCGTCGAAGAAGCACAAGTTGTATTTGACGCTACGCAAGCAAGCGAAACTCAAATTATCGAGATTATCCATAAAACAGGTTTTTCTGCTCATATCAAACAAGCCAATGAATTACCAATAGAAGAAAATACATCAATCCCTTGGCGATTAATCATACTTTGGATAATCAATATTCCATTTCTGATTGGTATGCTTGGCATGATGAGTGGCTCACATCACTTGATGTTACCGCCGATTTGGCAATTTGCATTAGCAAGCATTGTGCAACTTTGGTTAGCCATTCCATTTTATCGCGGAGCAATCGGTAGTATTCGTGGTGGACTTGCCAATATGGATGTACTGGTCAGCACAGGAACGCTCACTATTTATCTTTATTCTGCTTTCATGTTGTTTTACCACGCCGATCATGCAATGGGGCATGTGTATTTTGAAGCTTCTGTAATGGTAATTGGTTTTGTCAGTCTTGGAAAATTTCTTGAAGATCGCACTAAAAAGCATAGCTTAAATAGCTTGAGTATGCTCTTGCAACTGACACCGAAAAAAGTCACTGTTTTACGTAATGAAAAATGGAGTGAAATTGCTCTTGACCAAGTCAATATCGGCGAAATCATTCGTGCGAATCAAGGCGAACGTATTGCGGCAGACGGCATAATTGAAAGTGGAAATGGATGGTGTGATGAAAGCCATTTAACGGGCGAGTCTCGTCCAGAAGAAAAACAGAAAGGTGGAAAAGTATTAGCGGGGGCGATGGTAACAGAAGGTTCTATTATCTATCGAGCAAATCAGCTTGGTAGCCAAACCTTACTTGGCGATATGATGAATGCATTATCAGATGCACAAGGTTCAAAAGCACCCATTGCTCGATTTGCTGACAAAGTTGCTTCCGTGTTTGTTCCTGTCGTTTTAGTGATTTCACTTGTTACTTTCACACTCACTTATATTCTGACGAATGATAGTGTGTCTTCACTAATTCACGCGGTATCCGTGCTTGTGATTGCTTGCCCTTGTGTCTTGGGATTAGCCACACCAGCAGCCATAATGGTTGGTTTAGGTAAAGCAGTCAATGTTGGCGTATGGTTTAAAGATGCGGCTGCAATGGAGGAAACCGCCCACGTGGATACCGTTGTACTTGATAAAACTGGCACATTAACAAAAGGAGAGCTTGAAATCTCTGCTTTGTGGCAGCCACAAAGTGCGGTGTATTCTGAAGACGATTTGTATCGTTTTGCAGCAGCAGTTGAACGACAAGCTAACCACCCAATTGCAAAAGCTATTGTGCAAGCAGCAGAACAAAAAATGTTAGAAATTCCCACCGCACTTTTTTCAAAGATAGAAGTGGGTCAAGGCATTCAAGCCGAATTAGAACAAGTGGGAACAATAAAAGTCGGTAAACCTGATTATTGCGGTTTAATCTTGCCTAAAAATTTAGAGGATATTTGGCAAATTGCGAGCATTGTCGCAGTATCCATAAATGATGAACCCATCGGTGCATTTGCACTGACGGATACTTTAAAAAACGATAGCTTGCACGCCATTCAACGCTTACAACAGCAAAATATTGATGTCGTAATTATGAGTGGCGATCAACAATCTGTCGTTGATTACATAGCAAAACAGCTCGGCATTAAGAAAGCCTTTGGTGGACTCAGTCCTAGAGATAAGGCGGAACAAATCCAAAAGCTGAAAGCTCAAGGTCATATTGTCGCAATGGTAGGCGATGGAATAAATGATGCGCCTGCTTTAGCCGCGGCAAACGTCAGTTTTGCGATGAAATCAGGTTCAGATATTGCAGAACAAACTGCCTCTGCAACGCTTATGCAACATTCGGTGAATCAACTTGTGGATGCACTTTTTATTGCAATAGCAACCTTGAAAAATATCAAACAAAATCTATTTTTTGCTTTGATTTACAATATTCTCGGCATACCCCTTGCAGCTTTCGGTTTTCTTAGCCCTATAATCGCTGGTGCTGCTATGGCGTTGAGCTCAATTTCCGTATTGATGAACGCCTTAAGATTGAAAAAAGTGCGGTTCTAATTTCATTTATTTTTATACGCAATCGGTGTCGTCATCGCACCGATTTTTTTGTCGCTGAAAATTACCGCACTTTTTATAAAAAAATTTTAACTTGATCACAATTTTAGAATTTTCTCTTTGAGATTCTCTATTTATCGGCATAACATAATACTCAAATTTTGTTAGGGCATATTTTGCTCTACAAATTGACAAATTTAAGTAATTTATGCTTTGGAGCAAACTATGAAATCAACAGAAAAACTCAAATGGAACAAATTTGATGCAACATGGATGTTAAACCTTTTCGGTACGGCGGTTGGCGCGGGCGTATTGTTCTTGCCGATTAACGCAGGGATGGGTGGATTTTGGCCGTTAGTTTTAATGGCAATTATCGTCGGGCCAATGACTTATTTTGCTCACCGTGGCTTAGCTTATTTTGTGCTTTCATCTAAAAAGCCTGGCAGCGATATTACTGAAGTAGTGGAAGAACACTTTGGTAAAACCGCTGGTAAACTTATTACCTTACTTTATTTTTTCGCAATTTTCCCTATTCTGTTGATTTACGGTAACGGTATTACTAACACCGTAGATTCTTTTATTGTGAATCAACTTGGCATGGCATCGCCAAATCGAGTCATTCTCTCTTTTGTATTAATTGCGGTATTGATTTCTGTGATGTTATTTAATGAAAAAGTGATGTTAAAAATCACAGAATGGCTTGTTTATCCGTTAGTCTTAATTTTATTTGTTCTTTCTATTTACTTAATTCCTGAATGGAATAGTGCCGTATTATATGAATTTCCAACAGCAGGCGGTTTCTTAACCACTTTATGGCTAACCATTCCCGTATTAGTATTTTCATTTAACCATTCACCAGCAATTTCATCTTTCACTTGCTCACAATTCCGTGAATACAAAACTTTCGATGGTGCAGAACGCCATATCAGCCATACAGAAAAAGGCGCCTCAACGATTTTGTTATTCTTGGTAATGTTCTTCGTATTTAGCTGTGTATTAACATTAACACCTGAAGAATTAGTGGCAGCAAAAGAACAGAATATTAGTATCTTGTCTTTCTTAGCGAATAAATTTGATAATCCATATATCTCTTATTTTGGCCCGCTTGTTGCATTCTTAGCGATTACTAGTTCATTCTTCGGTCACTATATGGGGGCACGTGAAGGCTTAGAAGGTTTATATTTAAAAATGAAAGGTGAAGCAGTAAATCGTAAAAAACTCAATTATGCGACCGCACTTTTCTTCTTATTAACGTTATGGGGCGTTGCGATTATTAATCCAAGTATCTTAGGCTTAATCGAATCTCTTGGCGGCCCAATCATTGCGATGATTTTGTTTATCATGCCAATGTACGCGATTCGAAAAATCCCAGCAATGAAACGCTACAGCGGACGTTTCAGTAATGTATTTGTAACAATTATGGGGCTAATTGCTATTTCTGCAGTTGTTTATGGATTATTATAATCGCCTTTAATTTTTAACGAATTTTGAGAAATTTATGATTAGCGTATTTGATATGTTTAAAGTGGGAATTGGGCCATCCAGTTCCCACACGGTCGGTCCGATGAAAGCGGGTAAACAATTTATAGACGACTTAATTAAACGAAATCAATTTGAACAAACTACTGAAATTCACGTAGATGTGTACGGTTCTCTTTCAATGACAGGACGAGGACACAGTACAGATATTGCCATTATTATGGGGTTAGCGGGTTATTTACCACATAATGTGGATATTGATATGATTTCAGGTTTCATCGAGAAAGTTAAACAAACTGCACTTTTACCCATTAATGTCGGTCAAAAGATAGTAAAATTTGATTTTGAAAATAATCTCATTTTCCACCGCACTTTTTTAAAATTGCACGAAAATGGCATGACAATTACCGCTCTTGATGAAAATCGCACAGAGCTTTATCGCCAAACCTATTATTCGATTGGGGGTGGTTTTATTGTCGATGAAGCCCATTTTGGCAAAGAAGAAAAAAACACAGTCCAAGTGCCTTATCCTTACAAAAATGCCGAAGATATTTTGAAACATTGTAGTGATAACGGCTTAATGCTTTCCACTGTGATGTTGGAAAATGAAATCGCATTGAATGGTAAAGAGGCTGTTAGTGCTCATCTAGAGAATGTCTGGAAAACGATGCAGGCTTGTATTGAACACGGTATTCACACAGAGGGTATTTTACCTGGCCCATTAAGAGTACCACGTCGTGCAGCTTCACTTTATCGTGCGTTGCAAGCAAATACGAATTTATCTAACGATCCAATGCGCGTAATCGACTGGGTCAATATGTTTGCGCTTGCTGTCAATGAAGAAAATGCAGCAGGTGGACGCGTGGTTACGGCACCAACTAACGGTGCGTGTGGGATTATTCCAGCGGTATTAGCTTACTATGAAAAATTCATCTCGCCATTAACACCTGAAATCATTGAACGCTATTTATTAGCCGCAGGGATGATTGGTTCACTTTATAAGATGAACGCTTCTATTTCTGGTGCAGAAGTGGGTTGTCAAGGCGAAGTGGGTGTAGCCTGTTCAATGGCTGCTGCGGGACTAGCTGAAATTTTGGGTGGCAATCCACTACAAGTATGCATCGCAGCTGAAATTGCAATGGAGCATAATTTAGGATTAACTTGCGACCCTGTCGGCGGTCAAGTTCAAGTACCTTGTATCGAACGCAATGCAATTGCTTCGGTTAAAGCGATCAATGCATCGCGTATGGCTTTACGCCGCACCACCAATCCAAGAGTAAGCTTAGATAAAGTGATTGAAACAATGTACGAAACAGGCAAAGATATGAATGCTAAGTATCGCGAAACATCTCAAGGCGGACTTGCAGTTAAGATTGTTTGTAACTAATAAAAAGTAAAATAATTAAGGGCTGATCTGCACGAATCAGTTGGACTACATAACCCACTGTTAAAGTGCAGATCGCTATTTAATAATTTAAATTTATTTTTTAAAACTTACCCAGTAAAACTTGCAAACCAACCTAAGTTTGCCCCAATTTGCGCCGCAATATTTAATATGCCAAATAACATTACAAAACCAATCATAAAATTTCCGCCGTATACTTTATAACTTGCTTGTGGGAATTTTTGACGGCTTGCTTTGGCAAGAAGTGCGGGGACAAGTGCAGCCCAAATTGTTGCTGCCAATCCAGCGTAACCAATGGCAATCACAAATCCATAAGGAAATTGCAGGCTTAGCAATAATGGCGGTAAAAAAGTAACAAGTGTTGTTTTTGTTCTGCCCAATAAGCTATCGTCAAATTTAAATAGATCCGCAATATAGTCAAATAACCCTAAAGTGACGCCTAAGAATGAAGTAGAAATTGCCATATAAGCAAAGAAATTTAATGCGACGGAAAGGTATTCCACTTCAATATATTTATGTAAAGCCTCTAATAATGCAGAAACATCGCCGCCTTTTTCAATGACTGGCGCAAATTCAGTGCGTGGTAAATTACCTTGTACAGCGAGCTGCCATAAGATGTAAATCACTAATGCTAAGCCCGTACCAATAAAGATCGATTTCATCACGCGACGACCATCACGATCGTAATATTTGACGAGACTCGGGACATTTCCGTGGAAACCAAACGACACGAGACAAACTGGAAGTGCGGCCAATAAATAAGGTAAATATGTTTGCTCACTTTCAGCAACGGTATTGAATAAAACTGCTGTTTTTACAGAGCTTAATAAACCAGTAGTAGAAAGGAAAAAAGCAACCACCATCCCGACAATTAACACGGTTGTGAAACGATCCACTGCTTTGGTTGAAAGCCATACAAAGGCTGCAAGAATAAGACAGAAAATTAAAGATCCTGAAGTTCGCCCAATATCTACCGCACTTTCAGCAGAACTGAATGCTTGGTTGAGCAGATTCTGTGTAATGCCTCCACCTGAGGTTATGTAGGCATAAGTCAAAATATACAAGACGAAAGCAACGGAAAGACCATTGATAGTATTCCAACTTTTTCCTAATAAATCTTTAACGATAGTGTCAAAACTTGAACCTGTTGGATAATGTAGATTAGCTTCTAGGATCATTAATCCTGAGGTTGTCATACAAAACCAAGTATAAATTAAAGCAAGAATTGAACCGATAAACCATACACCTGCCGTTGAAGTTGGGTTAGCCAGCATGCCTGCACCAATCGCTGTACCTGCAATGATCATTGCACCGCCTAAGAGAGAAGGAGATTTTTGTTGTATCATAAAATGCCTCTAAAATAAATTTGCACTATTATAATAGTACGCAAGGAAAGTGCAATATATTTATATCGATAAAAAGGGGACATTTAGTCCCCTTTGTAATGTTGTCAAAGCATTCATTATTGACGGTAATCCGACAAAAATCTTGCTAACTTTGTAATGGCTTCTTCAAGCTGATTCACATAAGGAAGGGTGACAACACGGAAGTGATCTGGCGAATGCCAATTAAATCCTTTACCGTGCACAAGTAGCACTTTTTCTTGGCGGAGTAAATCCAGCACCATTTTTTCATCACTGCGAATATTGAATTTTTTCACATCAATTTTCGGGAACATATACATCGCCCCCATTGGTTTCACGCAAGTAATGCCGGGTATTTGAGTGATGAGATCATAGGCTTTGTTTCGTTGCTCAAGTAATCGACCGCCCGGTAAAATAAATTCATTAATACTTTGATAGCCACCAAGTGCGGTTTGAATTGCATGTTGCATTGGTACGTTGGCACATAAACGCATTGATGCCAGCATATCCAAGCCTTCAATATAACCTTTCGCATTATGTTTTGGACCGTTTAAAATCATCCAGCCTTGGCGGAAGCCTGCAACTCGATAAGCTTTTGATAACCCATTCAGCGTAACGGTTAATAAATCAGGAGCTAGTGCGGCAATGTGATGATGCACCGCGCCATCATATAAAATTTTGTCGTAGATTTCGTCTGCGAAGATAATCAAATTATTTTGACGCGCGATTTCCACTATTTCTTGTAATAATTCTTTGCTATACACAGCACCCGTTGGGTTGTTCGGGTTGATGATAACAATCGCTTTAGTTTTCGCATTCACCTTTGCTTTAATATCATCAATAGCGGGAAACCAATTTGCTTCTTCATCACAGAGATAATGCACTGCTTTACCGCCAGAAAGGGTTACCGCAGCAGTCCAAAGCGGATAATCAGGCATCGGCACGAGTACTTCATCGCCATCATTGAGCAGTGCTTGCATAGCCATTGTGATAAGCTCAGATACGCCGTTACCAATATACACATCATTGACGGTCGCGCCGAGAATCCCTTTTGATTGGTAATATTGAACAATGGCTTTACGAGCAGAATATAACCCTTTTGAATCACAGTAGCCTTGAGCTGATGGCAAATTACGTAGCACATCCACTAAAATTTCATCTGGTGCTTCAAAACCGAAAGGGGCTGGGTTGCCGATATTAAGTTTTAAAATTTTATTGCCTTCTTCTTCTAAGCGTAGTGCTTCTTTATGCACAGGCCCGCGAATGTCATAACATACGTGTTCTAATTTGTCGGATTTTGGGAATAATCGCATAGTGAAATCCTTTTGTTTCTAATAAATTTTTCGAGAAAAGTGCGGTTAATTTACGCTGAATTTTTAATATTGAAAAGATTTTGTAAAAAAATTTTTTGTCATTAACAATCTGCGGTAGAATACGGCTAATTTTTTGTGTATTTAAAACAAAATCTAATGAGTTATTTAGCGCAGGCAATAGGCGAGTTAAAATCGCAAATTCACGCATATTTACAGCAATCAACGAATGAACTTGTCCGTTTTCAGGTGAAACTGGACAAGGTCGATTTGTTGGCGTGGCTGAAAGGTCAATCTGCGTATCCTCAATTTTATTTACATTTTCGTGATGAAGAAAAAGCACTGGCTGCGCTTGGGGCAGTGCAGTCATTTTCACAGTTAAATTTAGCGCAAGAGTTTATTGAAGAAAGTGGTTTTCCACTGGTAGGCGGTTTGCAATTTCAAGGCACTGCACAATTTGTATTACCTAAAATGCTTGTTGAACAGGATAATAAAGGCACGTTGGTATCCTTTTTTGTGAAAGATGAGCAAAGTGCGAATGATACTTTAGCCCACCTCAAAACTTTTGAAAATCTCACCGCACTTTCTGCGTTACCAAAACAAATTCCTTTGCATACAGAGCCTCGAGCTAATGAAAGAACTTGGTGTGATTGGGTAAATCAGGCTTTGGTGGAAATTAAAAGTGGAGAGCTGACAAAAATTGTGTTAGCCAATGAAACCACTTTTCATTTAAAGCAAGCGATTAATGCGTACGATTTTTTAGCAGAAAGCGAAAAACAAAATCAAGGTTGTTATCATTTTTTATGGGCTGAAAATTCTCATTCGGTTTTTGTTGGTTCTACGCCAGAACGCCTATTTGCTCGTGAGTATAATTTGTTGCTAACCGAAGCTTTGGCGGGGACAGCATCGGTTTCTGAAAGTGAGGAAGAAACGCAATCTCAAGCCAATTGGTTGTTAAATGATGAGAAAAATTTAAAAGAAAATTGGTTGGTCGTAGAAGATATTTCGCAGAATTTACGTAAGCAAGTAGAAAGTTTTGATGTAAGCAATGTGGAATTGAAACCGTTACGTAAAGTACAACATTTGATTCGTAAAATTCGCGCAAATTTGACCGCACATTATGCAGATGTAAATATATTAAAAGCGATTCATCCTACAGCTGCAGTATCTGGTTTGCCACAGCAACAAGCCAAAATGATTTTGTCAGAAATCGAAACCTTTGATCGAGGCTGGTATGCGGGAACATTGGGCGTGATGAGCGATGTATGTTCAGAGTTTTGTGTGGCGATTCGTTCTGCTTTTATTGAAGGTCATCGTATTCGTGTATTTGCTGGCGCGGGCATTGTGGCAGGCTCGCAGCCATTGGAAGAATGGAAAGAAATTGAACGTAAAGCAGCAGGGTTAATTTCCTTGTTTGCAGAAGAAAAATGATAACGGAGAAAAAAAATGTCGGTAAGCGTGTTTAATCGTTGTTGGTCGAAAGTGATTTTAGAAACCTTGGTGCGCCAAGGCGTTTCTCACGTTTGTATCGCGCCAGGTTCGCGTTCGACACCTTTAACTCTAGAAGCCGTACGTTTGCAAAATGCAGGTTCAGTCACTTGTCATACGCATTTTGATGAACGCGGTTTAGGTTTTTTTGCACTTGGTATTGCTAAGGCAACTCAATCACCTGTTGCCATTATTGTGACATCAGGCACGGCGACTGCAAACCTTTATCCAGCAATTATTGAAGCGCGCCAAACCGGTGTGAATTTATTTGTTTTAACTGCTGATCGTCCACCAGAACTTTGGGAGTGCGGTGCAAATCAAGCTATTTTGCAACAAAATATGTTTGGTCAGTATCCAGTTGCAAATGTTAATTTACCTAAACCGAACGCTGATTATTCTGCGCAGTGGTTGATTTCTCTACTTGAACAGGCAGCTTTCCAACAAAAACAACAAGGTGGCGTTGTTCATATTAATGTGCCATTTACCGAGCCACTTTATGATGCAACTGATGAGGAAGTAAATTCCCATAGTTGGCTACAGCCGTTACAACGCTGGTTAATTCAAAACAAGTCTTGGATAAATGTAGAAGTCCAACAAAACGAAGTATTAATGCATGAAAATTGGGATCATTGGCGTACCAAACGTGGTGTCGTTGTGGTTGGTCAATTACCTGCAGAACAAGCGATGGGCATTAATTCTTGGGCAAGTGCTATGGGCTGGGTGTTACTGACGGATATTCAATCTGGTGTTGTTCCAACGACGCCTTATGAAGATATTTGGCTAGCAAACCAAACTGTTCGTGAAAAACTTCTACAAGCTGATATTGTGATTCAATTTGGCGCGCGTTTTATTAGTAAACGCATTAATCAATTCTTGCAGGCGTTTAAAGGGGAATTTTGGCTAGTTGAACAAAGCGGTAAAGCACTAGATCCTTACCATCATTCATTGACAAGATTCAATGCTAAAGCGCATCATTGGTTACGTGCGCATCCACCTTTACGCCAAAAGCCTTGGTTGCTTGAGCCGTTAGCTTTATCTAAGTTCTGTGCGACCTTTATTGAACAGCAAGTGGGCGGAAATTTAACGGAAGCCTCGCTAGCATTACGTTTACCAACACTTTTACCTTATAACGGTGTTTTATTTTTAGGTAATAGTTTACTTGTTCGTCTGGTTGATGCGCTAACGCAATTACCCGAAAGTTATCCCGTTTATACCAATCGTGGTGCGAGTGGAATTGATGGTTTGTTGGCTACTGCTGCTGGAATAGGTATTGGTTCAAATAAACCTGTTGTTGCGGTGATTGGCGATACGTCCACTTTATATGATCTAAATTCTTTCGCATTATTCAAAAATGTTACGCAACCAACGCTAATCTTTGTGATCAATAATAATGGTGGTGCGATTTTTGATATGTTACCTGTGGATGAACAAGTCAAAGATCAGTTCTATCGATTACCGCATAATGGCGATTTTTCTCAAATCGCGGCAATGTTCGATCTCAAATACGCTCATCCTTATACTTGGGCGGATCTCAATTCCGTTGTTAAACAGGCTTATAGTCGTCGCAAGGCAACGTTAATTGAAATTAAAACGAATCCGAGTGATGGTAGTAGTTTGTATAAACGCTTAATCGATCAAATTAGTCACGCCGTGATTGGTGCTTAAATATTCTGTAGGCGGGCTTTAGTCCGCCATATTTTATTATTTCTATCAATAATCCCTTCAATGATAAACATCATTTTTCTTCACGGACTTCTTGGTACAAAAAATGACTGGCAAAAAGTCATTGAAAATCTACCGCACTTTAATTGTATTGCGCTAGATTTGCCTTTTCACGGGCAAGCTAGAGATATTGAAGTCACAAATTTTGAAGAAACGGCTGAGTATTTGGCTAAGCAAATTAAAAGTGCGGTGAAAAATGAACCCTATTTTCTTGTTGGGTATTCTCTAGGTGGAAGGATCGCTTTGTATTATGCGCTGAAAGCTCAGGTGGAACGATCTAATTTGCAAGGCGTTATTTTAGAAGGAGCGAATCTAGGTTTAAAAACTGACGAAGAAAAGCAGGCTCGTTTTCAGCAGGATTTTGCTTGGGCGCAACGTTTTATACAAGAACCACCAGAAAAAGTGTTGAATGATTGGTATCAACAACCTGTGTTTTCTCATTTGACTGCAGAAGAAAGATTACAGTTGGTTGAAAAACGAAAATCAAATTGTGGGGAAAATATTGGCAAAATGCTGCTGGCGACAAGTCTATCCAAACAACCTGATTTTAGTGAAAAAGTGCGGTTAAGTTCTTTGCCATTTTTTTATTTTTGTGGCGAAAGAGATCATAAGTTCCAAGTATTAGCCAAAGAAAATCAAATTGATTTAGTGACAATTCCCTGCGCTGGACATAACTCACATTTAGAAAACTCAAAATATTTCTCTAAAAAAATAGAAAATTGCATATTAAAAATTGTTAGACCTTAGTTAAAATGCTAGGATTCAATCCTTTCTCTTTATAATAAACTTCTAAGGAAACACAATGTCTACACAACTTCGTAATAATCCGATGAAAGTGGCGTTAGCCTCGATGGTCGGTACGGCAATCGAATTTTTTGATTATTATATCTATGCGGCTGCCGCTGTATTAGTTTTCAATACGCAATTCTTTCATAGCGATGATCCGCTTTCTAATGATTTACTTTCTCTTTCTACGCTTGCTTTAGCATTTTTTGCGCGTCCTATTGGTTCGGCATTATTCGGTCACTTTGGCGATAAAATTGGTCGTAAAAAAACCTTGGTTGCCTCTCTTGTTTTAATGGGTGGTTCAACGGTAGTAATTGGTTTACTTCCTAATTATGCTCAAATTGGTATCTGGGCGCCGATTTTGCTTTGTGTATGTCGCGTAGGTCAAGGAATTGGACTTGGTGGAGAATGGGGAGGTGCAGCGTTAGTCGCAACAGAAAATGCACCAGAAGGAAAACGAGCTTGGTACGGTACTTTTCCTCAATTAGGCGCACCAATTGGTTTATTTGTCGCTAATGGAACGTTCTTCTTAGCTAGCTATTTACTTGGTCATAATGCACTTGTTGAATGGGCGTGGCGTATTCCATTTGTATCTTCCATTTTATTAGTTGCAGTTGGTTTATATGTTCGCTTAACTTTGCACGAAAGCCACGTATTTGTGGAAGCAGAGCAAAAAGGCAAAAAATTGAATGCACCAGTGAGTGTTGTGTTTACCAAACACTTAAAACCAATGATCATTGGTACATTTATTATGGTGGCAACTTATTCTTTGTTTTACATTATGACGGCTTTTGCACAGGCATATTCTCGAACCGTGCCAAAGCTTTCTGAAGCAGGTTATGCGCTTGGTTTAGGAATCCCAGCAAATACATTTACTGGCTTGTTATTAATTAGTGCCATTGTATTTGGTATTTTTATCAGTATTTCCGGTTTTTATGCAGATAAAATCGGTCGTCGTAAATGGTTGATTTGGGTGACTATTGCTATCGGCGTGCTTGGTTTAGCAATGCCGTTATTCTTAGAAAATGGCACTCCAGTTAGCGTATTTGCATTTTTAGTGATTGGTATGGCGATTATGGGAATGACATTTGGTCCAATGGCTGCGCTATTACCAGAATTATTCCCAACAGAAGTCCGTTATTCAGGTGCCTCTCTTGCGTATAATTTAGCATCAATTATTGGTGCAACAATTGCAGCAATGATTTCTTTAAAAATTAACGCGTCATTCGGTGTAATGGGCGTAGGAATTTATTTAGCAATCAATGCATTAATGACTTTCTTGGCATTATTAGCCTCAAAAGAGACTAAAAATGTAGATTTAACAGAAATCTAATTTTAGTCGTAAATATTTTAGGTTATTTAGCCTTTAGAAGTAGTTTATTTAGAACTTATATCAAGTTTAGGTTTCAATGCCAACAAGTAAATAGACTACTTTGATTAAATTGATCAGAAGATCGCAGTTTATTAATAAAAAAATCTGCACCTTACTTCGTTAGAAAATAAATCTAATTAAGGTGCAGAATAAAATAAAGTTTTATTGTTTCAAATAAATATTAATTTAACTTAACAACGCTTGTGCAGCTGCGATCACAACAGACACCGCTTTTTCTTCTGTTTGTTTTATCGTTGCTTCATTTGGAATTTCTTGTTGAGTGCGGTTTACAATCACGCCTGCAACCATTCCTGCACGCAAACCTAATGCGCTACACATAGTAAACAATGTTGAAGATTCCATTTCGTAATTCATGACATTCAAATCTTGCCATTGTTTAAGCAAACCTTGGTAATCACGATATACTTTACCACTATAAGTATCGTAACGTTCTTGACCTGGATAGAATGTATCAGATGATACGGTTACACCTACATAAGGCTCAATACCTTTTGCTTTCGCTGCATTATAAAGTGCGGTTGTACATTCAAAGTTTGCCACAGCTGGATATTCTAATGGTACAAAATGACAGCTTGCACCATCTAAGCGAACAGCAGCAGTTGTGATAAGAACATCGCCTACATTAATGTGCGGTTGAATTGCCCCCGTTGTGCCAATACGTAAGAAAGTGCGAACACCAAGTTGAGCAAGTTCTTCCACACAAATTGATGTTGATGGGCCACCAATACCCGTAGAACATACAACAATAGGCTGACCATTGATATAACCTAACCACGATGTAAATTCACGCGTGCTTGTAAGAAACTCTGGATTATCAAGTTGTTTCGCAATACGCTCACTACGCGCAGGATCGCCAGGAACAATAGCGAGTGTTGCACCTTTAAGTTGTGCTTTAGTGAGGTTTAGGTGGAATACGTCTGACATAATAAATCTCCTTATTATCATTGAACGTGATGATTTCGCCCTTAGGAAAAATCTTATTTTCAAGAAAAGAAATAAAATATTTTTAGAAAATTTTTTTTCTCTTTCAAACATTTTTATTATTTCTTTTTTGTTTTTCTGATAACGAATAATAAGTAAAAAAAGAAGTGCGGTCAAAAAGTTAAACGTTTTCGGTTATAATTCCACGTAAATTTTTTCTAGAACAAGCGAAAAATAAAATGAATGCAAAAATTTTAGTTATAAAAGTGGGACAAGTTGAAACCCTAACCTTTTCCGATGGAAGCCAGTATGAAAGCGCGATTCGTAAAAAAGTTGTGCCATCGGTAAAAATTCATTCTCTTGGTGCGGAAGGAAACGATGTTGGTTTAAAAAAACATCACGGTGGTGTAGATAAAGCTCTCTTTTTTATGTCGGCAGATTCTTTTAATGAATTAAATACTTTATTAAATAAAGATTTTTCTTATATGGATACTGCGATATACGGAGAAAATTTTGTCGTGTCAGGCTTGAATGAAGACAATGTATGTATTGGCGATCGTTATCAAATCGGCTCAACCATTTTAGAAGTATCTCAACCACGTAAACCTTGTGAGCGTTTATCAAAAAACACGGAAAACGAAGATACTCGCGATATTGTTTATCAAACTGGGCTTAGTGGATGGTATGTTCGTATTATTGAAACAGGAACAATTAAGCAAAAGGATGAACTAAAATTACTCGCCCGTCCTTATCCGCAAATAACAATTCGTCATTTAAATCGCTTGTTATCTGCGCCCGAAAATGAAGCTGAATTAGATGCAGCATTAGAGATTGAAGTATTAGCTGAAGCCTTTAAACGCTCAATTCGATCGCAAATATCGAAATTCAAACAACAGGGATAAATATGTCAGAAATTTCAACCGCACTTTCTTTAGAAAATTGTCCATGTCAATCTAGTCATCATTACGCAGATTGTTGTGGCAAATTTCATTTGAGACAAGCATTTCCCGAAACGGCAGAGCAACTTATGCGTTCACGTTATACGGCTTATGTGTTAAAAAATATTCCCTATATTGTTGTAACAACTGCGCCAAGCCAACAAACTTTATTAAAGCCTAGGTTATTGCAAGAATGGGCGGACAACACTACGTGGCTAGGATTAGAAATTCTAAAAACGGAAAGCCTTACAAAAACTCAAAGTGCGGTAGAATTTAAGGCGATTTTTCAAGGCGAAGAGGGAGAACTAGCCCATCAAGAACGGTCAATTTTTGTAAAAATTGAAAACCGTTGGTATTTTGTTGATCCGACCGTATCATTACCGACAATGAAACAACCTTGTGTATGTGGTTCTGGTAAAAAATTTAAACATTGTTGTGGGGGATTTCTATGATTTCATTAAAAAATTTTGGATTATTATTTTGGAAACGTTTTTCAGAAAATAAACTTAATCAAGTCGCTGGTGCATTGACTTATAGCACAATGTTAGCAATAGTTCCTTTAGTTATGGTTATTTTTTCTATTTTCTCTGCTTTTCCTGTATTCAATGAAGTGACGGGAGAATTAAAAGAAATGATTTTTACTAATTTTGCACCATCAGCGAGTGATATGGTGGGCGAATATATCGATCAATTTGTATCAAACTCAAAGAAAATGAGTGCGGTGGGAATTGTGAGTTTAATTGCCGTTGCCTTGATGCTAATTAATAACATCGACCGAACACTAAATAGTATTTGGCACAATAGTCAATCTCGCTCTCCGCTTTCTTCTTTTGCGATTTATTGGATGATTTTGACACTTGGCCCACTTATTATTGGCGTGAGTATTGGGATTAGTTCGTATATTAAAATAATGTTTGAGCAATCGGAACATTTATCATTAGGCTTAAAATTGCTCAGTTTTGTGCCTTTTTTATTTACTTGGTTTATTTTTACGCTTATTTATACGGTTGTACCGAATAAAAAAGTGAAAATTAAGCATTCAGCTTACGGTGCATTTCTTGCCGCGATTTTTTTCACTCTTGGTAAACAAGCATTTACTTGGTATGTCGTCACTTTTCCCTCTTATCAATTAATTTACGGTGCAATGGCAACTTTACCAATTATGTTATTGTGGATTCAAATAAGTTGGCTTGTGGTATTAGTTGGTGCACAATTAGCTTCAACCTTAGATGAAATTGGCGAGCAGATCGAGCAATAATGCTCGATCTAAGAAAATTATCTGGCAATCGCCAATGTTTGATATAAATAATGGCGATAATCATTGAGTAGCTGAATATCAGAAGAATCTTCTAATTTTCCGTGACTTAGTTTACACATTGCCATATTCGCTTTCATAAATTCATCTTCTGCTGATAATCCAGCTACATTCATCAAGACGCCTCCAGCAAAAGCAAGATCTAAAAACTTTTGTTCTTGCTTAAATTGACTTGCATAATTACTTCTTACAACAAATTGCGTCACATAATCGGGCTGTGCATAATCCCCTTTCTTCGGAGGGATAGCATTATCAAATGCCACTTGGTGATCACCGAAATAACCTAGCACAAAAGGCTTTTTACGTTCTTGTAAATAGTTATTCATTCCTTCAATCGCATCATTTAATGCAACAATACGTTGAGTATAGTCATTCAATGCAGAAATACTTTTAGCCCCTAAATTAGGCATTTGAAGATTAAATATATTTTCCATGCCCAATTCGTATGGGCCATGTTCTCGCATAGTCAATACATAAACAAACATTGGCTGATCTACATTTTCTAGTGCAGGATGCTGCTTTTCTAAAATCATTCGGGTGTACTTCATCATTTCTTCACTACTAATATCCCAAAGATTTTTACTAATAGGCGCAGGATAACCAAGATCTTGCGGCTGTAACATTAAATCAAAACCGAAATGATCATAAGCGGATTTCGCATTGTAATTACCTTTTGTAAAAGGCGACAAAGCAACACAAAAATATCCTTGTGCTTTTAGATTTTTCACTAAACCTGATTGCAAGTGCGGTACAACAGAATAAAAAACGCCACTTGCTAACGCACCAAAATCGGTTGAAGGTACACCGGCTAAAAAAGCAAATTCTGATTTCCACGTTGCACCAGCAAAAGTATGTACACGCAACGGCGAAGCAAATACTGTATCACTTTGAGACTCAAACATGGAAAGTGGTGGAATAGATTGCTGACTAAAAGCAAATTGATGAGGGTTCAGCGTGGATTCCATTAATGTTACAACAATATCGGGTTTTGTTTCAGATAGGTTGTTTGTATCAGATGAAAGTGCGGTCATTTTTTCAATAAAATTTTGGCTATTGCCATCAAAATTTGGCACTTTGAAAAAAATACCGCGACAAGACATTGGTAAATTTAAAAACACATCACGACCATCATCAGGCAAAGAATCTAACCAAACTTGCACCGCACTTGGATTTTTAGAATAATGCCACATCAAGCTAAAGCTAACGATAAACAATAAAGCACCAATGCTGTTACCCAATACCCCTAAAGACTCGACATCATTAAAACCAAAAATCGCATAACCTAATAACGCCAGTAGCCCAATAACGCCAAACAACGCACCTTTATAATGAATTAAGGTTTCCCAATTTCGCCAATCCACCACAAGAAAGAAATCTGAAATTAACAAAGGCTGTTTGTAATAATGAATTTTTAAACGATGAAATAACATCAGCACTACAAAAAGCACTGATGAAAAATTTAAAGCACGTTGCCATTGGCTGGAAACCATAAGCATGCCGCCAAATAAAAAAGTAAAAAGCGTAATAGCAAAGAAATAAGTCCAACGATAATGGGAGTTTACAATAAAAATCACTGCCGCAATCGTGAATAAAGCTAAGAAAATATAAGCGATCATAAATTTTCCCTATGATATATAAACAGTTTAAAATTAGATATGACAATGCCTGCGCACTTTATCACGTAAACGTAATGGATTGAACGGGAAAAGAAAATTATTTGGATAATTTGAAAATAAAGTGGTGGGCGATACCGGTCTCGAACCAGTGACCCCCTCCTTGTAAGGGAGGTGCTCTCCCAACTGAGCTAATCGCCCGCTTGGTCAAACTTAGTAACATTAAGAACACTTTTTAGAGAAGTGGTGGGCGATACCGGTCTCGAACCAGTGACCCCCTCCTTGTAAGGGAGGTG